>JABNAD010000022.1_pt4 | contig 94934 bp, 82 predicted proteins | sample 7240381 | NCBI WGS metagenome assembly JABNAD01 (sample SAMN11332834, study PRJNA596920) | anaerobic digester metagenome | biome: digested sludge; isolation source: digested sewage sludge-derived enrichment culture grown on H2/CO2 | place: Germany: Goettingen | reverse complement strand
TATCCCGATATTTCTTCAAAATTTCTGTTACTCAAAATATCTTGAAAACTATACTTAGCAGTATTTTAGTTTTAATATTCATTTATTACTTGAAAATTAATTTAAACTGGATAATAACAGCCATTTGTGGATTATTTGTATATATATCACTTTTGTATGTTATGAAAATAATTACAAAAGAAGATATAGAAATTTTTAAAAGACTTAGGAGTAATTAAAAATGGAAAATCAGAGCGAAGGATTAATAAAAACTGAATTTGATTTTGGATGGAAAGAATGGAGTAACCCCCCTATCTATGCAAAATTAACACTCAAAAAACAAAAAGGAGATATATTGGATGTGGGTTGTGCAACATGTCAAATGTATGAATTTTTAAAAAATAATGGGTGGAATGGTAAATATTATGGTGTAGATATTCAAAAATATGAAAATTATGATTATCCCAATGATGTAAATTTAATATTGGGAGATGCATCATTAGTAGATTTTCCAGAAGTTGATACGGTATTACTTAACAATGTTTTAGAGCATGTGGATGATCCAGTAATGTTACTAAAAAAATCATTAAATTCTTGTAGAAAAAATGTTTTAATAACTGTACCCCAAAGAAATGAAGAAACGTGGAAAAAAGGAGTTATAGAATGGCATCAACTCGATAAAACCCATAAACACTGCGGATTTTCGTTAGATGAATTATATAATATTGTGGAGAGAAGTGGTGGATCTGTGCAAGAATATAAAAAAACAGATGAAAAAAATGCGATTATTGGAATTAGCTTATGGAATAATGTAATACCAAAAATAGTCTTTGTTTTACTTAGTAAATTATTCTCTTCAGAGACATTTTACGAAAATATCTGGATGGAAGTTGTGAAAAAATAAATTTCATTGATATAAAATTTAAAAGATATAAAACCTTTTTTTGATAATCTCTTAGTTCATTTAAACTCATTATTCAATATTTCAATAAAATTTTTCTCCATTCGTTTACTGTAAGCTTCCCAAGAATAATTTTCAGATAATATTTTTGCAGTTTTCAATGATTTGTTCCTATACTCCTCATAGTTATCTTTAACTTCCAATATTTTATTAGCCAATTGTTTTATGTTTCCAGTTTCAACAACAGGATGATCATGGGGCAATATATCCTTAACACCACATTGATCTGATATTATTGTAGGTATTCCTCCCAATATAGTTTCTAAAGGGAAAATACCCCAAGGTTCTGATTCTGGTACAAAAACTGAAATATCTGCAATGTCATATAAATTGTGTAATTGTTCATTGGAAATTGAATCATAAAAAAATATGCTTAGTCCATTTTTATCTGCCAAATTTATCATTGACTTTTTAATATGATTTGAATAAGCATCCACAATACCTCCAACAAAATGTAATCTCACATTTTTTATTTCATTTTTTATCAAAGAAAAGGCTTTAACTATATCTAATTGACGTTTCTTGGGATGTAAAGGACCAACGAATATCAAATCAAAATAATCATTATTGATATGTTTAATATCTTGTTCTAAATCTGCTCCAGACCCTATTGTTTTCAATTTTGTTTTTGGATACCTATTTTTGATTATTTTTTCAATTTCATGGCTTATAGCTAAGGTAAAATGAATATTAGCAGAATAATGTTTGTCTACAAAATTATTTCTGTAATATGGTTCATTACACATCCATACTGTTGGTATATCAGTAAATTTGGATATCCACTGTGCAGGATGATTATGTGCATTTATTATATCATGATCTCCTAATTTAGAGCTGAGCTTTTTAATTAAATGAACCCATCTAAAATGGTTGAGTGAAAAAATAGAACTTATAAACCATTTTGTATCTAAAGAGACTATGTTCACATTTTCAAGTGATGAATCAAAACCATAGTTTTCTTTCTTTTCAAAAGTATAAATTGTAACTTCATGTCCCCTCTTAGTTAAATAATAACTTAATTTACAAACCTGTTTTTCAGCACCCCTTAAATACATTAGTTCAGGCTGTACAATTCCAATATTCATAATCTACCTCTAAACTACTGTTTTTCTTTAGTTTTTTTGGATATTTTTTAATTAGGATAAACATCAAAAAATTGTTGATAAAATTATTCTTGAGTACGAAAAATAATTTTTAAGATTTTTTAAAATTAAATTATCTCTTCATAAACCTTGAAGGTTTTCTTCGCAGCATCATCCCACTGGAACAACTTGGCTCTTTCAAGGCTTTTCTTCATCATTTCCTCTTTTAAGCTGTCATCTGTGAGGACTCTGTACATTTCATCTGCAAGGGTTGTATCATCATCTGGATCGACCATAACACCAGCATCTCCTACAACTTCAGGTAAAGAACTTGTATTAGCTGTTATTACTGGTGTTCCGCAGGCCATTGCCTCTAATGGGGGTAATCCAAAGCCTGCATATCTGCATGGATAAACCAGGAGATCAGATGCGTTGTACCACTTTGGAATATCTTTTTCAGGCACATAACCAACAAAGATCACATCATTCTCAAGCCCCAAATCCCTTATCATGTTCAGGAGCTTTTCTCTTGCCCCAAAGCTTTGAGGATCCCCTATTTTCAGTAACTTAACATCTGGAAGCCTCTTTTTGAGCCTGGCAAACGCCTTTAAAAGAAGGTCAAGGTTCTGTCTTGGAGTCTCTGAACCCACATAAAGAACGAATTTCCCTTCCAGGGGAATATTCAACCTTTTAATTATAGACTTATCCCTGTTTTTGAAGTAAACCTCATGATCCACTGCTGGAGTTGCTATGTGGATATTCTCTTCAGGATAATTCAGATACTTAATTAATTCATTTTTAGAAAACTCAGATATGGTAATGATCCTATCTGCATTCTTTAACCCAACCATTATATCCTTCCACAACCTAGAACGATCCTTATCATAAGCCCAAGGTATAATATCATAACAAGTCACAACAGCCCTACCCATCTCAACAAACTTCAAAAGATAAGCAAGCTCCTGATAGGTTAAATGTTTCACATTGTCCTTTTTGATGCTTTTTTTAACTGTCTGCCTGTAGCGGTACGTATCAATGCACATACAGGTTTTCCAAGCTGTATCAATCATACCCTTAAAAATCTTGCTTTGAGAGAAGGATTCTGTTTTATCCAGTGCAGGAAACATTCCCAATGATTCATCTTCATCTCTAGGTTTTGAACTGAAAATTGAGTTATATTTACTTTCCATGATCTTCAGCAGGGAATCATATTCAATAAAATTCCATTCAACTCCTTCAATTCTCTTGAATATTTCCATCTGGTACTTGGACATCCCAAATATCTTGTCTGTCCTTGGACCGTTTATGTAATCTATTTCCATTTTTTTACCCGCCAAATATTAAATTAAAAGAGTTAAGTTGATAAAATTGATATAATACTAAAAATTTTCAAGTAAATTTTCATATATCTTCTCAGTTTCCTCTGCAATTTTAGTCCAGGAATAATCTTCAGACATACTTTTACCCTCACTGGACATCTTCACCCGGAGATCATCATTTTCAACCAGTTCCTTTAATGCATCTGCAAGGGCTTCAATATCTCCAGGTTCAACTATAATTCCATTCTTACCGTTTTGAACTATGTCAGGTATACCCCCAAGTTTTGATGAAACCACCGGAAGTCCACAGGCCATTGCTTCAAGATTAACTATTCCAAAGGCTTCAGCCATTGTAACTGATGGCAGACAGAATATATCTGCAGAATGATAATATAATGGTTTAGATTTCTCTTCAATGAACCCTGCAAATACAACACTGCCTGAAATATTCATTTCTTCAGATAATTTTTGCAGTTCTGCCTGCATTTCCCCTCTACCAACATAAAGAAGCATTAACTCTGGATATAACTTTTTAACAATAGCAAATGCTTTTAAAAGCACATCAGGTCCCTTGTAGGCAACCACGTTTCCAAAGAAGAGGATTATCTTCTTATTCTGTGGCAGTCCAAGTTTGGATCTGCACTCCTCCTTTGAAAGCTCAATTTCAAAGTCCTCAGGATTTATTCCATTTGGAACAACCTTAATTTTATCACGGTATTTACCCAAATACTTAGATTCATCTATGTAGGAATTTGAAGTTGCTATTATGGCATCTGCATTTGAGAGAACCCTGTCCAGAATGTATCTGTTGTAAAGGGCTGTTGCAGTGTTTCTTATGAAGTTTCCTCCAGTTTCCTGGGCATCTGCATGATAGGTGATTATAAAGGGTACGTTCTTTTTCTTGGCATATCTTGATGCTGACAGATCTGGAAGTGGAATGTTGTAATGGGCATGGACAATTTCCACATTCTCATCAAGGGGTTTGTACATCAGTTTGAGGGATAGATTAGCGCTTGCAATCTTCAAGTTAGTTGTGTAACGGTGAATTTTCATTCCCTCTGAATTTTCCACAGAGTCACTGGAATCTATTGATGCTGTGAAAACATCTATTTCATGTCCTCTCTCTGCCATGTTAACTGCTAGATTGTAGGCTGCAATTTCAGTTCCACCGTGAGCATAATCTTTATCATAGCCGGATTTACCCACAAGTTCCGTGTATGGAAAATGCCCAATGAAGTATCCTATATTCATGTTATCGTTACCCTTATAAACTTAGATGAAAGCTAAAAACTAATTATATTCTTAAAAAAAAACATAATTTGAAGTTTTTTCAAATCTCAAGAAGAATTACTATTAATTTTCCTTTTTTGGTAATTTGTGTGTTTTCGAAGATTCCTTTGAATCCGGATTAGAATATTCATTTTGAATGGCAATCTCCCTCACAAGATCCGTCAGCTCTTCTTCAACAGTTTCAAGACGGCTGTACAATTTGAATATGAGGTAAAAAGACATTATAAGTCCTAATATTAAGATTAAGTCCAAACCCCTTCCTATTCCTGTAACCTTTGCAAAGATGGATGTTGATGCAGGATATATTGAGATCAGTATTAATAAAAGCCATATCAGGTTCCATAGAGCCATCATTCCCAGGGACATCTTACCATCTCTGAACCTTAAAATGGTGATTATCACTGCAAAAAGTCCCACTAAAATTCCCAGTATCTGGTATATCATCATTTTAAACACCCTTTTTAAATTAAATCAATTGAATCATATGCTAATCCCACAACTACTTTAAAACATTCATAACCAGTTTTGCAAGTATTTTAAGTCCAACCTTCAAATTTGTGCCCTTGGTCATGGAGTAATCAGTGTAAATAGTCTTCATAGGTACTTCCACCAGCCGTAGCTTGTGCCTTTTTATTTCACCCACTATCTCAGATGAAACACCATAATCCCTTGCATTTATCTCAATAATTTCTGCAGCTTCCCTTTTAAAGGCTCGAAGACCTGATTGAGAGTCATTAACTTTTATACCATAAAATATCCGAGTTATAATGTTCATTACTGTGTTTCCAAACTTCTTTGAATCAGGCATGTGTTTAAAATCTCTTACACCTATGACAACATCTGCTTCACCATGGAGGATGGGCTGGCATGCCTTCATTATGTCGTCTGGATCATGCTGACCATCTGCATCAAATGTAACGATGATATCAGCATCATGGAGTAATGCTGCTTTTATCCCAGTCTTCAGCGCCCCTCCCAAGCCTATGTTTAAAAGATGCTTGTATATGAAGCACTGGTTTTTATGATTCCTACTGATAGCCTCTGCCACTTGGTAGGTTGCATCATGGGAGCCATCATCCACAACAACAACACTGAATCCCCTGCTGAAAAGTTTTTCCATAACTTCTTCTATTGTTTTTTCTTCATTGTAAGCTGGCATAACCACAAATATCGTCATAGGTTACCTCACTTAAGGAATGATATAACTGTTTATAAATTATCCTTTGAATTCAAATATCTATAATATGATATAACTTTTATCCTTTTTTATGTTATTTATGGTTGAATCACTTATAATAATTGAGTTTATAAAAAAAAGTAGTTAAAAAAAGAAATAAAAAATCTATCTCATTCCTTCAATCTCTTTGCAAGTTCAGCAACCCTCTTTCCAAGGTTTTTAGAGGTTTCTATTCCAACATCATCATTTTCTGTACTTCCAACTGGACCTCCAACTCCTGTACCTCCGTAGTGGGCCGCTGGTGCTCCATCTCCAACAATTATGGCATCCTGTATGAGGAGGAACTCGTGTATTGAGGATATGGTTGTTTCCTGACCACCATTTCTCGAAGCCCCAACTGCTATTGCTCCACAAACCTTATCCCTGAGTTTGAAACTCGCCCGTAGTGGTCTTGACCTGTCCATGAACATCTTCATCTGGGATGTTACTCCTCCAAAGTAAACAGGGCTTCCCATTATGATACCATCTGCACCTGCAAGTCTCTCAGATATTTCCCTCATATCATCGTATATTGCACATTCACCTGTTGCCTTGCAGATATCACATGCAACACAGGGTTCTATTTCTGCAGATCCAAGATTGATAATTTCTGTTTCTGCACCCGCATCTTCTGCAGATTTAAGTGCTGTTTTAACGAGAAACGATGTGTTTCCATCTTCCCTTGGGCTTCCCACCATTCCTATTATCTTAACCAAAACGATACCTCCTTACTAAATGAATTATTCAAGAGTTAAATCATATGTTCTTATTTATTTTTTTATTCCCTTATTTATCCATCTTTATTGACTCAGATAAATATAATTGAAGTCGATTGTATCTACAAAATATTGTATCTACAAAATCAAAATACAAGTTTTATTATATAAAAGTTGGTTTGAAGATTTAAATTATGAAAGACAAACCACAATAATTCATTGAAAAAGTAGTTACCATTAAAAAAACATAAAATATACATCTTATTCACACAATTCATGAAACGAATGAGATAACTGAAGAGAAAAATCTGTACAAATCTTAATATTAACTTCAATCATAGTTAGATGATACCTAATCAAATTAAATGATATGAATTAATTAAACAGTATTAAAACTTGGGATCAAACCATAAAAATTAAAACCCATACAGAATTATTATCCAATTTACTTTATTCAACTGATTAAATTAACCTGAAATAAATTAATAATAAGTTAAAATAGGAATATCCTAAAAATACATAGAATACTATATTATTCCTTAAAAAAAGGTGGAAAAATTGAGTTTTGAGATAAAATATAAGGATGCAATGGGTAGAATAGGAATACTCCAAACACCCCACGGAAACATTAAAACACCTGCTTTGATGCCTGTAATTCATCCAGGAAAACAGACCCTGGACGTTAAAAAATACGGAGCAGAACTGGTTATAACCAACGCCTACATAATGTACAAAAATGAGGATCTGAAGGAAAAAGTTCTGGAAGAAGGGGTTCACAGCTTCATAGATTTTCCAGGCCCCATTATAACTGATTCTGGTTCTTTCCAGCTTTCTGTCTACGGCGACATTGATGTTACAAACACCGAGATCATAGAGTTTCAGGAGGCCATTGGAACAGATATTGGAACCTCCCTGGACATACCAACACCTCCATTTGTAACCCGTGAAAGAGCAGAGAAGGACCTTGAAATAACCCTTGAAAGGGCTCATCAGGCCATTGAAGTTCGGAAGGATCTCATGCTGAATTCAGTTGTTCAGGGCTCAACCTTCAAAGACCTCAGGAGTAAGTGTGCAGATGAGATAGGAAGTCTTGGATTTGATGTCTACCCCATAGGAGCAGTTGTTCCACTCATGGAATCCTACAAGTACTCAGAGCTTGTTGATGTTGTCATGGCTTCAGTAACACATCTACCTGATTCAAAACCTCGGCACCTCATGGGTGCAGGCCATCCAATGGTCTTTGCCCTTGCAGTTGCAATGGGATGCGATCTCTTTGATTCTGCAGCTTACATTCTCTACGCTCAGGACGACAGGTTTTTAATGCCAAGTGGAACCTACAAACTTCAAAATCTCGTTGAAATGCCATGTTCATGTCCTGTGTGTACCTCCTACACCCCAGATGATTTAAGGGCAATGAAAAAGGATGAAAGGATGAAACTCATAGCCCAACACAACCTTCATGTGAGTTTTGCAGAGATCAGAACCATTAAACAGTCCATAGTTGATGGAAACCTGATGGAACTTGTGGAACAACGGTGCAGAGCCCACCCATACCTTCTTGATGCTCTGAGAAACCTTAAAAATTACACCTCAGAACTTGAAAAATATGATCCATCAAACAAAAAATCTGCATTCTTTTATTCAGGCCCTGAATCACTTGTAAGGCCTGAAATAAAGAGGCACCTGGATAAGATGGAAAGAATACCTAAAAAGAGCAATCTTATTCTTCTTCCAAGATCCAGAAAACCCTACTCCAAGAACATACGTGATGTTGGAGAATTTTACATGAAAAATTCAGAAGAAGCTCTTAACATGGAAGGGGTTTTGGATGATGTTCAAACAGCTGTTGTGGATGTTCCATTCGCATTAGTGCCCCTTGAGATCGATGAGGTTTATCCACTGGCCCAAAATGAATCTCCACTTAAAAATGATCTTGATGCCCTTCAATTCGTTAGAAACCAGGTTGAAAGTTACATGGAAAACTTTGAACATGTTTTTATCAATAAAAAGGTTTTAAAGACCTTTGGTATTGGCTGTGATGGATTTAGTCTGGAAGAAGCTAATAAGGTTACTGAATCAGAGTTCGATCCATCTGTATACGGCTTTTTGGAGGTTGATGTGGATCCATCCATTATAAGGGCTGTGGATGATGAGGAAAAAATAAGGTGTATCGCTGACTACCAGTTCGGTGCAGGATCTGGAAATGCCCTATTTAAGGGAGATATTAAAATCGTTAAAAGCAGAAAAACTGGTAAAATAAGGCATGTTTATGATGGAGAAACCCTTATTGCAACTTTACGTGCAAGTGATGGTGTTTTTGTCCTTGACAGGGAAGGTGCAAGAAGATTACACTCCCACCTTGAATATCCCAAAAACAGGGTTGCTGTCAACAGTGATGCTGAACCATTTGCAAGGGAAGGAAAAAGTATATTTGCTAAATTTGTTATAGATTGTGATATAGATATCAAAGCAAATGAAGAAGTTCTGATCGTAAATGAAAATGATGAATTACTGGCCTTTGGAAAGGCAATTTTATGCGGTCATGAGATAGTTGACTTTAAAACAGGTCAAGCTGTGAAAACTAGGAAAGGAGGATTATAATGTTACCTGGAGCGGGAATGAACCCTAAACAATTGAAACAAATGCAGAGATCAATGAAACAGATGGGAATGGACATGAAAGATGTCAAGGGTGTTACAGAGGTTGTTATAAAACTCAAAAATAAGGAAATCCTCATAAAAAACCCTAAAGTAAATTTAATGAATTTCATGGGTCAAGAAACCTATCAGATAACAGGTAAAGTTAAGGAACAGGCAGTTGAAGCTGAACTGGAAATACCTGATGATGATGTTGAACTGGTATCAACACAGACTGGTGTGACCAAAGAAGAAGCTCTTAAAGCATTAAAGGCTGCTGGTGGAGACCTTGCAGAAGCAATATTAAACTTACAGAAGTAAGCACCTTTTTGGAAAAAATTAAATCTTAAACACAGTTAAACTATAATGATACGTTGATAGTACCCCATATTATTGATGGAATTATTGTAGAATTATAATTTGAATAAAAAAATTTGATTAAAAACTTAAAAATAAACTTATGATTATAATTTTTTAGAGGGCAAATTAAAATGGCATTTATCGCTCATATATCTGATTTGCATGTTGGTTCCCTTAATTTCAAAGAAGATCTTCTAATACAAGCAATAAATAACGTTAATGATATGCATCCGGATGTAACTGTTGTAACAGGGGATCTGACTGAGAATGGTTACTATCTTGAGTTTGAAAAGGCTGCAAGGTACCTTGACATGCTAAAGTCTCCAATGCTTGTTGTTCCTGGAAACCATGATGCAAGACATGTTGGAGATGAATGCTTTGAAGAACTTATAAGAGAAAGATACGGAACTTTGAAGCTTAAAAAGCATGGAGTGAAGATCATTGGACTTGACAGCAGTGAACCAGACCTTGACTATGGAAAGGTTGGACGATCCCAGCAGACATGGATGGAAAACGAACTTCAAAGTAGCGAAGATGATGGTCTGTACAAGATAATAGCATTGCACCACCATATAATCCCAGTTCCAAGAACTGGTCGTGAAAGGAACGTTTTAAGTGATGCAGGTGATATACTCCAATCAGTTGTAAATGGAAATGCAAATCTGGTCCTTTCAGGACATAAACACATGCCTCATGTGTGGATACTTGAAAATACTGCCTTTGCAACGGCAGGTACAGTTTCGTCCTTGAGGCTCCGGGGAAAAGAACTTTCTTCCTTTAACACCATAATAATAGAAGATGATTTTATAGAGATTATTTTAAACCGTGCTGACGGAACACGAAGATGTCTTGCAAAATATGAAAACACGTGTAAGGTGATCGATTGAAAGTAATAGTTGATGCATCCAATGTAGCCCATTTTGGGAAAGAAAAGGATGGTAAACCAATTTTGGAAAATATCTTAAAGGCAGTGAAGGCCCTCGAAGGATTAGGCTATGAGCCTGTTCTAATAGCAGATGCATCGCTCAGGCACGAGATAGATGAAAAAGAAGATTTAAAAAAGCTCATTGAAGAAGATAAAATTATGCAGGTGCCTTCAGGAACAACTGCAGATCACTTCATACTTAAGATGGCTGAAGAAGAAGATGCTAAAATCCTTTCAAACGATGTTTTCAGGGATTATTTCGATGAATTTCAGGATATATCGAGCAGAAGAATTCCATACAGTATAGTAGATGGCAACGTGTCAATTGGAAAATCTTCCAAACCCAAAAAGATAAAAAATATACTGCAGAAGATATGCTCCCAAACACTGACCGACTTCGAAAAAAAGGGTTTAGATGCTTATAAACAGAAAAAAAATAAAAAACTCAGCGGCATAGCTGTTGCAAAAGAAGCCATTGACAGAATCACCAAAAGTAAAGAAGAAAGCATAGATTCCAAGATAGAAGATGTGTTCATGAAGATCCCACTCTTTGGTAAGGTTTTGAACATGGTTGAAGATGCCGAAAAAACCAGTGACTTCATTATATTCGTACTCGTCAGTCCAAGGGACTACAGGGATGCTGTGAAGAACGCCGGAAACATAGCTGTTACAGTTGGAGACAGATTAAAATTGGATCATGCACCCCTTGTGGCTGTTAGAAATGATCTTTTCACAAAACCTGGAACATTTGAGCTTAATATTATTTATTCAGATGAAATACTTGAAGAATCTCCCTACAACGTAAACATAACCATAAACGACCATGACTACGCCTTTGTAAAGAAAAATTCAAGAAACATTGCAAGCACAGTTGCTGCAAGACTTGGAACATGGAAATTCCCAATAGTGTCAGTTAAACCCAGTATGCTCATGGAAAAACCTGGGCACTTTGATATAACATTAGAGAAGGGAGGAGAAAAATAAATGGTCATGGACTACATTTCCAGAGTCATCTTTGGATTTCTGATAAAACACAGGGTCATAAGCATTGGAACTAAGTACTACCCAACCAACGAAACAGAACGGGAATACGTTGCAATGATTAATTACACCCGTACCATGCTTCTTGAAATTGAAGCAGCCCACATAACAACCAACAACATTTTCCACAACCTTGTGAATGAAGTTGGAAACGGTAACATCCCAGAAAACAGAAAATTCATAGAGATAACCCCCGCAGAAAATGATGTGAATGAATACGCCCTTCTAAGTAACATAATAATGGGCAGTGACCGTTACCTCTACATAGAAGTGTTCCAGCAGGACAGGACTATTATAAGTGAATTTGTAAGTCTCATTAAAAAGGAAAGGGGTACAATCGTTGAGCAGAGCTCAAGTGAAATTGTTTCCCGTATGCTATCAAAAAACGATGCCATAAGGGTGGCCATCAAAATCATATCCCTGGGTATGAACAAGGATATCGATGTAAGGGCTTCTGTGGGTATGACAGGAGCCGCTGCAATTGAGAGATCCATAAACCTCAACAAACAGATAGGTGAAACTTCAGGTGTGGGCTTCACAAAGCTTGGAGGAGAATTTGCAGTTGTGTTCTCATCCAAGGTTGGAAGTGTTGGTGGCAGTCCCAAATCATATGACAACTACCTTTTCATAGATGCAATAGATTCCACCCAGTTCATATCTGAAAATGGAAGGGACAAACTCGTTGATATAATGAGTGAAGTTAAAAATTTCATTGAAAAGGAGTGTAACGGTAAAATTGAGGGTTATAGAGAAGGTGGGGATGACTTAATAGCTAACTTCCCAACCAAGGATGCTGCACTTCGTGCTGGAATAGACTCAGCATGGCACTCCCTGAACAATGGATTAAGGTTAAGGGTTGGAATAGGTAAAAGCAGACGTGAAGCTGGTGAAAGAGCCCAGATAGCAGATAGCATAAAGATATGGAACAACAGTCCGGTTATGGTCTTTGATCTTGCCGATGGAATCTACGCCTACTACATTCCATCTGAATTCACAAGATCCGTCCTTGATTTCATGGTAAACAAGAAGGGTAAGATTGTGATAATATTCCTCTTCGTGTTCATTGCAACGTTCCTGGGCTGGAATATGGGACAACCAGTGTTTGGACTTGTAGCAATTGTACTGGCATTACTCTACGCCCTTACAAACTAAAAAAAAAGAGATCATTTGAAATATTTTTTAATTAAGCAAAAGGATCTGAAAAGATCATTCTAATATCCTGAACTATAATATTAAAGGTGTAATTTGCAATGAAACCAGAAATTAAGGGAAAAATTGTAGTTTCACTGGTAGTTTCCATGCTTGCATTTGTAGTTGGAACAGGAGCTGGAATCCTGGTGGGATTCAGTCCAATTAACAACACTCTTCAGATTAACAATACCACAACCAGTGAATTTCCAGCTTTACCCTATTCAACAACAAACACAGTGGGAAACTCTGCTGATAACAACTCAGTGCTGGACGATTCAAGTAATGATCTAGTGTACGTGGAAAACTCTAAAACTAATACACAATCAACGAATTCATCCACAAACAGTACACGCACAAACTCCTCTTAATAGATTATTAATAAAAAAAGTTCGAACCTCTAAAATTTTTATTAATAAAAACTATAATTGTGGATTTAAAAAGAATTAAAATTCTAAAAAAAATGAAGGAGAAGTTTCTATGAAAAGAGTAGAAGGTGGAATTTGTGCTGTGAGTGGAATAAAAGCTTCAGGAGCATGTGAAGGAGATTATGGCGTTTCAATCATAGTTTCTAAACACAGTGCTGCGTCTGCAGTTTTCACTTCAAACAAGGTTGTTGCAGCACCAGTTATAATAACAAAGGATGCTGTGGAAAACGGCAAGTTATCTGCAGTTGTTGCAAACAGTGGTAATGCAAACTGTTTCACAGGCAAAGAGGGTATGGAAGATGGGTTGGAAATGGCCAGTATTGTTTCAGATAAGCTTGAAATCAAATCAGAGGATGTTGCAGTTGCCTCAACAGGGATAATAGGTAGAAAACTTCCAATGCCAATCATAACGGATCTGATAAATGAAGCCATTGATAACCTTGGAAATTCTCCCAAATCCTCAAGGAATGTGGCAGAAGCCATAATGACAACTGATACTTTTCCAAAAGAATTTGCAGTTGAAACCACCCTTGAAGATGGGAATGAAGTACGGATTGGTGGAGTATGTAAAGGTTCAGGGATGATAGCACCGAACATGGGCACCATGCTCTGCTTCATAACAACGGATGTTCAGGCATCATCAGAGGAACTTCACAGGGCTCTTAAGAGGGCTGTGGACAAAAGTTTCAACATGGTTGTTGTGGATGGAGATGTGAGCACCAACGACATGGTTGTGATCATGGCAAACGGCAGATCCGGCAGAATAGATGAGAAATTCCAGGAAGCACTGGACTACCTCTGCACAGAACTTGCAAAGATGATTGCAAAGGATGGTGAGGGTGCAACCAAATTCATGGAGGTTGAGGTTAAGGGTGCAGAAAGTCTGGAAGATGCAAGACGTGCTGCAAAAGCTGTTGTATCCTCATCTCTTGTTAAAACTGCAATATTCGGCGCAGACCCCAACTGGGGCAGGATCGTTGCTGCTGTAGGTTATTCAGGTGCGGAAATGAATGAAGAGAAGGTAACCATAACCCTGAAATCTGATGAAAACACAGTTAACATAGTTGATAAAGGTACTGTGAAGGCTTACGAAGGTTCTAAGGAGCTTGTTGCTGCAGAGGAGGTTATGGAAAATTCCGAGATAAAGATAACAGTGGATATGAATCTTGGAGAATATTCAGCAACAGCATATGGTTGTGACCTGAGCTACGACTACGTGAGGATAAATGCTGAGTATTCCACCTAAAAAACCACAACAATCCCTTTTAAATTTAATATTCAAATTAAAATAAGATTGAGAAGATCTATTTAAAAGATCTATTATTAATAAAAACTATAATTTTAATAATTTCAGTGAACAATGTTAATGAATGAATCTGGTTTAATCTTTAATCGGGGAATTTAAATGGAAACAGTTAATATTTTAATTGAGGCACTGCCTTACATCAAGAAATTTCATAAAAAGAAGATCCTCATAAAGTACGGTGGACATGCAATGATAGATGATACCACCATGAGCTCCACTGCCCGGGACACAGTCCTTTTGAAGTACGTGGGTATGAAACCAATAGTTGTCCATGGTGGAGGTCCTGAAATCTCAAGATCCATGAACAAACTCGGTAAAGAACCTCAGTTCATTGGAGGTTTGAGGATAACAGACCAGGAAACAATGGAAATCATTAAAATGGTTCTGGTGGGAAAGATAAATACAGATATTGTTTCCAAGGTGTGTCTGCACGGAGGGAAAGGTATAGGTATTTCTGGAAAAGATAACCTCCTCTTAAATGCAAGAAAAAGAGCCCCGCAGGTAATTGTGGATGGAGAAACAGGTGAAGAAACCACCATTGACCTGGGTCTTGTAGGGGAAATAGACTCTGTAAATCCTGAAATAATTGATATGTTAACAATGAACGATTACATACCAATAATATCTCCGATTGGTGTGGATGATAAGGGAAGTACCTTAAATCTTAATGCAGATACTGTTGCTGGGGATGTTGCATCATCTGTAGATGCTGAAAAGCTCATAATCTTAACGGATGTTCCAGGAATACTTGAAGACCCCAAGGACCCTGAAACCCTCATAAAAAAGGTCCAAGCTGATGAGGTTATGGAACTCATAGATCAGGGAATAGTTAAGGATGGGATGATACCCAAAGTCACAACATGTCTCAATGCAGTTGAAAACGGAGTTTCTTCAGCCCATATCATTGACGGCAGGATTCAACACTCGGTTCTCCTTGAAATATTCACAAAAAAGGGTATTGGAACCATGATAAAGGGTTGATAATCCTAAAAACTTTTTATTCTAATTTTTCAGGATTTGCAGCTTAAAAGGGAATTAAAATTAATTTGTAACCTTAAATTAAATGTTATAAAGTGTATTTTAAATTCTGACCTTTAATCTTATTTTTTTAAAAATAAAATTTTTTTTATGGGGGAGTCTAACAATTGGATAAAATTTTTTTTATAAGATAATTTTTAATAAAACAGAAATTTAATAAACAGAAACGCTCAAATGAATTTACTTAAATTTATTCATTGGTATACAAGAATAAAAAACAGTTTTTAAAGATTTAAAAAGTCGAATTTCGGTTTTTAAGTTCTTAGCGAAGGACAAACTGCACTTGGCCACACCAAAGGCATAAACCAGTGCAACTCCTTCCTTTCGCTAAATTATACCGCCTCCATGTCCAAAGATGTCAAAGATGTGCATCTTGGACTTCTGGACAACTATATGATCACTTGAACATGATATATAAATCTTTTCATTTTATTTTCAAAAAACAACGATTAAAACGTTCTGTTTTAGATTTAAGACACTCTGAGAAGGTATTGAAGTAGCCGATCATGAGCCACAACCAGTGATTGATTCTTTAAGTAATTAAACCCCTTTTAGACCTTATTTAGCCTAAATTTAAGTATTTTATGGGTTTAAACCTCTAGATCATCCTTTTAAATTAAAAACCCAATAACTAACAGTTTTAATTGATATTGAAATCATCCAAATCTTCTAAATTCTAGATTTAAAGGCTATTTTAAAGTTTATATGGCTTTTTAATCCGTTAAAATCGTCAAAGATAATTATTTTATGGGATTTGAAATATTTCATAAATTTAATGATATTAAAAAATAAAAGAACCAATTAACAAGGCTTTTATAAATTGAGGTTATTAAAACATTTCCAGATTTAAATTCTACATGGTTCAGTACATCTAAATTGAATTTTGCATGGAACCAAAGGTTAAGTTTATAATATTAAAAATTTTAATAGTATTAAACATAGTTTTTGATCGAATTTCATTAATGGATTCAGCATTCTGTTCCAGATCAATCAATCATTCAATGCAAAATATCATAGAAATTAGCTTTGAAACAGTAATTTTTAATATAAACAGATTATAAAAGAAGTTATGGTGAAAAAATGATAGAAGTAGGAATAGTTGGAGCAAGCGGTTACACTGGAGGGGAACTCCTGAAATTTTTAAATCATCATCCCCAGGTGGAAATTGTTGCTGCAACATCAAGGCAGTTTGAAGGTATTCCAATTCATAAGGTACATCCTCATCTTCGTGATCTGGATATTGAATTTGAAAATATTAAACCAGGAGATCTGGATGCAGATCTGGTTTTTACAGCAACTCCCCATGGTGCCTCAATGAAGATCGTGCCAGAGATACTTGAGACTGGAGCAAAGGTTGTGGATCTCTCAGGAGATTACCGTTTCGATGACTACGATGTATATGAAAAGTGGTACGGTTTCAAACACACCAATCCATTAAAGGCAGTTTATGGACTTCCAGAAATTAACAGAAAAGCTATCAAAGGTGCAGATCTTGTTGCAAATCCTGGCTGTTTCCCAACAGGAGGCATACTCGCATCCCTACCAATCGTTTCAGAGGGACTTGTTGATACCCTGATAATAGATTCCAAAAGTGGGGTAAGCGGTGCAGGTGTTAAACCCACAGAAACTACCCATTACCCTAACTGCAGTGATAATGTTGCACCCTATGCTGTTACAAGTCACAGGCACATGCCTGAGATCCAGGAGAAGCTTGGTAACTTTGGAAAGGTGCGGGTTTCATTCACACCCCATCTTGTACCTGTTACACGGGGAATTCTCACAACTGTTCACAGCTTCCTGAAAGAAGATGTGAGTTCTGATTATGTGAAAGAAGTTTACGACAATTTCTACGAAGACGAACCATTTGTAAGGGTTCTTGATCTTAGTGAAGTGCCCCGTTTAAGTTCTGTTAGAGGATCAAACTACTGCCACATTGGATGTTTTGATATAGATGAAAATGGAAGGCTTGTAGTTGCTTCATCCATTGATAACCTTGTTAAGGGTGCATCAGGTCAGGCTGTTCACAACATGAATTTGATGTTCGGGTTCCCTGAAACAGAATCCATAGATCAAATGGGTATGCACCCCTAAACCTTTATAAAACCAGGAACAAAAAATATAAGGTGTTTGATGAATATTAAATTCTATATATTTTTTTTAATTTTTATGAAAGTTAAAAAAAGTTTTTTGGAAGTTAAAAATTAGTTATAAGTAGTCACCTGTTAAATTTTAATAAAAATTGAGGTAATTTAATGAAGACAGTAGTTCTATATTACTCCAGGACCCGAAAAACTGCACTAGCTGCAAAAACCCTTGCAAAGGGAGTTGAAGCTGATGAAATAGAATTCATTGATCTTAAAGACAGAATGGGTGCCCTTAATTATATGATAGCAACAATTGATGCTTTAAGAGAAAATAAAACTGAAATAAAACCTGATTCTGTTGATATTAGTGATTACGGCCTTGTTTATATTGGAACTCCAACCTGGGGTGGGAAGCCTGCCCCTGCAGTCATTAGCTTAATCGACAGATGTGATCTCCAGGGTAAAGACGTGATTCTATTCGCTACAATGGGGAGTAAAGGTGGCGAAAGTGTTATTAAAAGAATGCGTGAAAAGATAGAGGCCCGGGGAGGCAGAATGGTAAATTCATTTGTAATTACAACTTCAAATAAAAGTTCTGAAGAGATCAAAGAAGACGTGGAAAGTATGGTTGAAGCCATGGATTTAAAGCTCTATGGAATATGAGAAATACTATATGGACTGCAAGAAACATAGAAGTTACATGGAAACATAAATTGGTGATTCAATGTCAGCAAAAGAGAAGATCTTAGAATCTTATAAACCCTTGATAATAATTCCAGTAATAGTTACAATACTGGCTCTGGCCCTTATAGCAACAAATGGGCTACATGAAGGTATAGACCTGAAAGGAGGGTCTATAGCCACATTACAACTTGAAAAGTCTGTAAGTTCAGATGAACTTAAAGCATTAATTCAAAATGGAACAGGAATAACTGATGTTAGTGTGAGTACATCCGGTAATCAGGCCACAGTTGAGATAGGTGGTGCTGCAGATGTTGTTAAATTCACAAATTCAATAAATGGAACTGCAACCACTCAAAGCTACAGATCAGTTGGGCCGCTTCTCAGTAAACAGGCACTGACCCAGGTTTATTGGGCACTTGCATTTGCATTCATATTCATGTCCATAACTGTATTTATAGTGTTCAGGAAAATCGTTCCGTCTCTGGCAGTTATATTCTCAGCATTTGTGGATATAGTTGTTGCAGTGGGTGGAATGTCACTCTTTGGAATACCATTATCAATGGCATCAGTGGGTGCAATCCTCATGCTCATAGGTTACAGTGTGGACACAGATATTCTGCTTACAACAAGAGTTCTAAAGGACAGAGAAGGAACTGTGAGTGAAAGAGCAGCAGGAGCGTTTAAAACAGGTATAACCATGACAGGAGCTGCAATTGGTGCAATGGCTGCTCTTTATGTTGTAGTTATAGTCTTTATACCTTCTGCTAAGACTTTAAGTGAAATAGCTGCAGTTCTAATACTGGGTCTCCTTGCAGACCTCATGGCAACCTGGCTCATGAACCTTGGACTCCTAAGATGGTACATGGAGGGTCACAGATGAACGAAGGATGGAAGGATTTCTTCAAGGATTACCGTGTAATACTGCTCGTAATCCTCATATTTGCAAGTATAGCTTCAATTTCAGTGTATGGAATACAGGAAGGTCTGGATTTAAAGGGAGGTTCCCTGATCCAGATACATCTCGAACAACCGGTTGATCAAACCACAATGAACAAGGTAACAGCAGTACTGGATAAACGTCTGAACGTGTTTGGTGTGAAGGACGTTAAGGTAAGACAGAGCGGTAACCAGGATGTAATTGTTGAAATAGCTGGTGTGCAACCCAGTGAAGTTGCAAAGGTTGTGGGTACACCTGGTAAATTCGAGGCAAAGATAGGTAATGAAACTGCCCTTTCTGGTACAGATATAACAACCGTGGAACCGTATCAAGTTACAGGAACCACATGGTCTGTTCCATTTAAGGTGTCAACGGCAGGTGCAAATAAATTTGCACAGGTTGCAAAGGGCAAAGCTGGACAAACAGTCAACATGTACATGGATGGTAACATCGTATCTTCACCTACACTCAGTGAGGATCTTGCAAATGGTGTGCCTTCAACTGAGGTTGAGGTATCTGGTACTGCATCAACAAAAGATGCTGCTGCAAAACAGGCAAAAAGTATACAGATCATACTTGAGTCAGGTGCCCTGCCTGTTAAGGTGAGTATTGTGGGTGTGAGCAGTGTTTCTGCAGAGCTTGGAAGTCAGTTTAAAAACAGTGCATTTGTTGCTGGTCTTGTTGCACTCATTGTAATTGCAATAATCATCATCATAAGGTACAGAACACCTAAACTGGTTCTTCCAATCATATTCACAAGTCTCGTTGAACTTCTCCTCATACTGGGAGTTGCGTCCATAATCAAATGGAACATTGACCTTGCTGCAATAGCGGGTATAATTGCAGCCATAGGTACTGGAGTTGATGACCAGATCATCATAACTGATGAGGTTTTACGGGGTGAAACCCTGGGTGAAAAATCCAGAAGACGAAGCAAAGCAATTAAAATGAAGATCCAGCATGCTTTCTTCATTGTGTTTGCATCGGCAGGAACACTGGTTGCAGCTATGCTTCCACTTGCCTACATTGGTTTCTCAAGAGGATCCACAGGAATAGGTGTGCTCTCAGGTTTCGCAGTCACCACAATAATTGGTGTGTTGATAGGAGTGTTCATAACAAGACCCGTCTTTGCAAAATTCATAGAAAGACTTCTCCAAAAGGATATGCCCGAACCAGCACCTGTAAAGGAAAAAACCCCAAGTAAAAAGGGTAAAAAAGGTAAGAAGGGTAAAAAAGGTAAAAAAAGGTGATTAAATCTTTTTAAACTCTTCTTTTTTTTAAAAAAATATTAAGAAACATCAATTACTCTATTTTTTATTAATTGGATCCTATTTCAGTTGAATCTCCTAAACCCTATGTAAACCCTCTTGAAGTAAACAACCTATTTTAAGAATTTTATAAAATGAATTTAAGTTTTGATGGCATTGATTGATACTGTAACTTCAAAGTCATTTGAAAAATCTATTTCTCAAATAATTAACGACATTTATATAGGTTGAGTTGTTTAATATAATTTTTATTACAAAGATTTATAAAAAGGAAAAAGGAAAGATAATTCCGGTGAGAGTATGTACACATGGATCATAATGGTAGCGGCAATAATAGTATCTCTTTTGATAGTCATTAAATCAGCAGACTTATTCGTTGACAACATCGTGGATGTCGGTGAACACGTTGGAATATCCCAGGTAATTCTAGGAGTAACAGCATCTGCAGTTGGAACTTCCTTGCCAGAGTTTGGTTCTGCAATGATATCAGTGCTATCTGGAAATCCAGATATTGGTGTTGGTGTAGTTATAGGATCCAACATATGGAACATTGCTGCAATTTTAGGAATAACTGCATTTGTAGCAGGATATATAAAAACAGGAAAAGAAGAACTCAGAAGAGATGGATTAATGACCTTGATCACTTGTTTGATACTGATGTTCTTCATGTTGATAGGTAATGAGATAACAAGAGTGGCAGGAATCGTTCTGATAATTGCATATTTAATTTATCTGTGGCAACTTGTGAAAGCTCAGAAGAGGGACAACACAGAAAAAACTGCAGAAACAGAGAAATCCTCTGATGATGTGAAGGAAGTTGAAGATAAAGATTCAAAACCATTCAATAAGAAAAAAACAATTATTTTAACCATTGCAGGTCTTGCAGGACTTATAATAGGATGTCGTATTATGGTTTGGGCAGGGGTTGAAATTGCACACATGGCAAACATACCTGAAATGATAATCGGCCTCTTCGCACTTGCAATTGGTACCAGTATTCCAGAACTCGTTGTTACATTATCAGCTGCACTGAAAAAGCTTCACGGTCTTTCAATGGGTACCATACTTGGAAGTAACATTTTCAACATTCTTATAGGTATAGGTGTACCATCTTTATTCGTTGCAATACCAATTGAAAAGCTTTCAATTACATTTGACGCTCCTTACATGATATTTGTAACTGTTTTACTGCTTCTACTTACAGTCAAAAACAAAAAGCTTTCAAGGTGGGGCGGATTAATTTTAATAGTAGTTTACCTAATCTATATAATAACAAGATTATCTATGACGATGTGATACCATGTACGAAAAAATTTTAGTTGCAACCATGGGAGATTACCTTGAAGAGATCTCCAAGCATACCTTGGGACTTGTTGAAGAAAAGGAATGTGAGTTAATAGGGATATATGTTGTTGATACTTCAGTTCCATTTCTTACACCCTCCAAGGTGAAGGAAATGATGAAGAAGGAACTGAATGAAAGGGGAAAGGACGTTATAAATAAATTAGAAGCAAAGTTAAAAACTCCAAACAGTACCTTCAAAGGCATCATTGTGGAAGGGGATCCTGCAAACGAGATAATAAAAACTGCAGAAAAGGAAAATGTTGACATGATCGTTGTTGGAACTGGTAAAAGCAAGATCGACAAACACTTACTTGGAAGTGTGACTGAAAAGATTGTTCACTCCGCACCATGCACTGTGCTACTTGTAAAAACGTATCAATAATAGATCTCTAAACAGGAACACATATTTGAAACTAATTTATATAAATAGTTCATAAGGTATGGTTAAAATTCATACAATGTACAAGTTACGAGAGGATTTGATGAAAACTCCAAAGGAACTCAAGGTCAAACCAATAAGAAACGGGACAGTGATAGACCACATAACAGCTAATCGGGCTTTAAATGTTCTTAAAATATTAGAACTACCCAATGGAGAGGCTGCAGTTACCATTGCAATGAACGTCAAATCATCCCAGATGGGAAAAAAGGACATTGTTAAAATAGAGGGCAGGGAACTGAAATCTAAGGAAGTGGACAAAATAGCATTAATCGCACCCCACGCAACAATAAACATAGTCCGAGAGTATGAAATCGTTGAAAAAGGTAAAGTACAACTTACAAAAAAGGTTAAAGGTATTTTGAAGTGTCCTAACCCTAACTGCATAACAAATGCCAATGAACCTGTGAAAACCCAGTTCTATGTTACAGAAAAGGAACCTGTAACCTTGAGGTGCTACCACTGTGAAAGGATGATGGTTGAAGCAGATATAGAGTCACAGTTTCGACTCTAAAAACTTCAAACCATTTCAATTACACAGGGATTAATCTGAATTGACTAAAATAATTTTTTATATATTTTATTTTATATTTTGTGAAATAAACAATGAACTTCTATTTTTATGAATTTAATTCATTATCTATACAGATTCAGTAATGAGTTTTGAAAATCAAGACCCCTGCATGGTCTTTTTAAAATTATTTTTTTTTATATCTGACTCCTCAAACAAATTTGAAGGATAAAGAACAAAGGTATAGTACAGTGAATTGAAGTTTTGAATGATATCTGAATGAGGATAAAAACATGCCAAAAAGAGAAGTTCTAGATGTTGAAACCCACGAAAGGGTTGAAGTAGTTGATATAACACGTCCTGTGAAGGATGCTGCACAGAGAAGTGGTATAAAAAATGGCCTCGTCAGTGTTTTCACCCGACACTCCACATCGGGTGTGGTTATAAACGAGAATGAATCTGGGCTCGTTGAGGATTTCAAGGATACCATTAATTCTCTCATTCCAAAGGGAGATTACAAGCACAACCGCATTGACAACAATGCAGATTCCCATATAAAGGCATTTCTAATTGGCAGCAGCGAAACCATTCCACTTACAGATGGTTCAATGGGACTTGGAACCTGGCAGAGCATATTCTTTGTGGAACTGGACGGCCCAAGACAGAGAAAGGTGGATGTCACAGTCCTGGGGGAATGAAATAATTTAGTGAGCTTGAAAAGAAGGATTAAGAAAAGAATAAAATTAAATGAAACCTTAAAAATCTTTTTTTATAAATCTTTCTTAAAATTTTTTTTAGATGAATATTTTTTATGACAATGAATATTGATGAGCTACTATAAAATAATTTAAAAAAAATGTTTAAAAATTTGAAATAAATTTCAAATTTAAACCATTTAACCTTAAATTCCTTTAAATTCAACTTCAAATGCAACAACTGGATAATCCATTTCGAAGTTGGTTATAACCTCTGGGTGTAGTTCTCCAAAGAATCCTGTGATCTGAACTGAAGCACCATCAGATCCTGAAGCATTTTCATCATAGCTGGTTTCCTTAACTCCTTTAATACCCGCACACCTTCCACCTATAAATGAAGGATGATCTAAGGATTCTATCTCCATTTTAAGCCCTAAATTCTGTATCATGGAATCTGTGATGGATTTTATCTCGGTGAAATTTGCAGTTGAATGAACAACAGCCCCTGCAAGTTTTTTAACTATTTTTGTATGGGTCTCAGTCTCCCCATCCATGTAAACAACATCTCCCACCTCAAATATTTTCTGGGGAAGTTCTTCATGCTTGTTGTCCTCTAAAAATTCCATTAAACCGTTTAATAAGCTTTTTCTTATCATGGTTCTGTCCTGAGATATTGGCTGAGCCACCATAACCCTATCATCCTCTGGAAGCCTCATATCATGGTAGTGGTGCTCCTCGTTGGTTAGCATTAAACTCATAACTTCGTTGAAGCCCATTCCTGCCATAACTTCCCGGACCCTATTTTCAAAAAACCTTGTTTTATCTTCATAGGCTATGGTTGCAATGTCTGGAAGCTCTGAGCCAATATCTCTGAAGCCGTAACCGATTGCAATATTCTCAATGACATCCACCTCATGAAGCACATCTATCCTGTATGCCGGCACAAGAACCCTGATTTTATCCTCAGATTCAGCCTCTGCATGGAGTCTTACACGTTTAAGCATTCTTACAACATCTTGTGCTGTTAATTCTTCACCTATACGTTTCTGGGCATTTTTAACACTCACGTAGATCTCTTTAGGGGTTAGATCAGGTGTTTGAACCTCTTTATCATCGTATACCACTTTAACGGTTTTTATTCTACCGCCTGCCTCTGCAAAGGAGGTTGCAATGATATTGAGTGCGTAGTTCACAGCCCTCTCGTTGGTACCTGTTACATCGATGAAAACATTTTCAGTTTTTGTTGAAAGTTTTGTAAGGTCCCCGTTTATTATTGGGGGCATTGAAAGTACATTTGCCTCAGAATCCCTTATAAGAGGATATTTATCGAATTTTTCAAGAAGGTGTGCATACTTTTTTCCCTTCTTATGACACTCAAGTATCTGACGGAGTGTCATTTCTTCAGTCATTTCCAGGGCCAAGAATGATTCAGAATCTGGATCTGCAGCTATGTATGAAAATGGGGGTTTTAAAACGTCCAGGTTGTGAATTCCAATGGCAACTTTCTTTCTGTCCCTTCCAAGAACCCAGTGCAGGTCCTCCTGAAAGTCCATCAGCTGAACGAGTTTTTCATCATTTATACTGATACCCTCAACTATACAGCAGGAAGTGTAGGGCCTTATATCCTTAAGTCCGGGGTCCACGGTCATGCTCATGCCTGATGGGGATGTTTCATAGGAGGGTATTCCCTCTTCAATATCAAGCATTCCCTTGAGGGTTCTTGTTATTCCCTCCACACTGTAGTGGTCTGGTCTGTTTGGGAAAAACTCAACCTTCAAGCATTCATCATCATAATCCTCTATATCACTCCCAATCATAGGGAGCATATCTATTAGTTCGTTTTTTGGAATTTTCTGTCCTAAGGCTTCGTCAATATCTTTGTAGGTAAAGTTTATAACTGGCATTTCAATCTCCTACTTCAGTTAAAAATATAAGTTGATAAAAATGGTATTTCTTCTTTGATTTTTGTTCAATTAACTACTTTGAATATCTATTTTGATATTATAAAAAATGATCCCAAAAGGTAAGGGTATTGAATGGAAGCTTAAAACCAGTCCTATAACAACAAAACTTATCAATTAAAACCTTTAGTAAGATTTCTTTCTTTACAATTTCAATATTAAATTAAATAATATAAGTATTATTAATTTTTAAGCCTATTAATTTAGGTTCTGAAGTTCAAGATTTATAATCGTTAGACAATTAAAAAGATTATTTTCTAACTTTAAAAATAGTATTGAACAATTATTTGACTTTAAAAAATTAATTAAAACGATGATATTAAAAGTTTTATAAAAAAGGAATTTTAAAAAAATATTCTGTTGAACCTTCCAATCCTTTGTATCAGATCTTAAACCAATATCATGCAGAAAGAACCATGATGAAGAAGAATGATTCAATGACGAAGTGAAGTGATCTATGATACAGTGGCTTTAATTCAAGTCCTGAAAGTTCATGGTAGAGATCTATCACCATGTGGATCGTTGCAGCCAGTATTCCAATTTCAAGTGACCAGAAGACCAGTGAAAGCACCACGAAGTGGAACATTGCCTCCATGGCTTCATGAACCACCCATAATCTTATATTTGAAGCAACAAACCCTTTTATCAGACCTGCAAGTAGTATGTAAAAGTCGAATAGAAGATGCCACATTATTTTACTGTGGACTTCATCGCTTATTGCAAGGACAACTGCTATATAAAACCACAGAATTTCCATTGTGTTATCACCGTAAATTATAGGTCAGGAAGTAACAATATAAATGATATCAAACACACCCCTAAAATCTGCTAAGTAAGTTAACTTAGTGGTGTAACTTCCTTTATATAAGGAAAAGGGGTTCTTCTTAAATAAAGTTATGGTTGAGGTCAATTAAATTTCTAACTCTTTAAGGTGATCTGACTCTTTTTTAATGTTATTTAATCTCTTCTCCAAATTATCCCCTAAAAACAAATTTAAACCTATTTTACTGTATTTGAGTGGCAACCTGATCCCCTCGGGGGATCAAAGAATTGCTCAATTCGGCCTGACTCGGTAAAGACCTGGAGCTGAACCCCCATAGGTGTACCACAGGACCTGGAATTCGTCCAATAATCATTGCAGACTGCAGGCTCGTTGGTGTTAAATTGCAGCTGGCCCGGGTACTGGGTGGGGAGCTGGAGGATGTGCAGGTGGAGCCAGGCTGGGCTGGACGGTTTTCAAAAGAAGTATATAGTTTGAGAAACTATTTTCAATGGATCCAACACAGTAATATCTTTCACTAAAAGAAGATGTTTTATAATTTGCATCCATATAATTAAGTAAAATGCCCATTTATTAGTTTAAAGCTTTGAAGAGGTTGTAAAATGTCATTGAATAGAGTGTTTTTTTTCTCATTAATGTTGTTAATTGGTGTGTTTCTTTCATATTTAGGTTCCGGAAATCCTGGAGCTTTAGTCGTTTTTTTAGCTGTTGTTGCGTCCTTTTTGGCTTCTAGGTTGAATCTTTTTAACTTTAATCATGCACTTTATTATACAAGTCTGTCATGCCTATTTATAATTCAAATTATAATACTAATTAACAATTACTTGTTTAAAATGACCTATTTACAAAATACTAGCCAATATGCAATTTTCATATTAGCTCTCATTTCGCCCATTATTATCTTAATACTACTCCTTAAACCCAATAACTCCAATAAATCTTCAAATAAAGATATTTCATGATTACAAAAAAATTTAAGACTATTTCATATTTGGATCTCCACAATTACAGGTGGGGCCACAGACGGGCTGAAAACTTTTAATAAAAGATTTATACTTTGACGAACGATTTTTAAATGAAGGAGGTACAGCACCCTATTATTCATAATGTGCCGTATATTCAATTATAATGTATTAAAATAAAAAAAATAGCCTTCTATTTTTATTTTATACCGAGAACATCCTTCATATCGCTAATTTTTCCTTCAGGAGCTTCAATAATATATTGTAATGCTTTAATTACTCCTGTTACGAAAACCTGCCTGCTGTGCGCCCTGTGGGTGAGTTCAATTCGTTCTCCTTCCCCTGCAAAAAGTACTGTATGATCTCCAACAATATCTCCGCCACGAACTGCATGTACTACTATTTCTTCAGGAGTTCGTGCACCTACAATCCCCTGCCTACCATAGACACAAGTTTCATCTTTATTTTCCAGTGCCTCTGCTATAATTTCGTAAGCTTTAACAGCAGTTCCTGATGGTGCATCAGTTTTATGCTTGTGGTGAGCTTCTATTATTTCGATATCATAATCATTGAGGATTTTTGCCAGGTCTTCGATAACTTTAAAAAATACATTTACGCCCACTGCCATGTTTGGAGCAATAACTGCTTTTATCTTATTTTTTTGGATAGACTCTTTAATTTCACTTAATTGTTTTTCTGAAAATCCAGTTGTACCTACAACTACATTAACTCCACATTCTGCCGAAGTTTTAATTGTACCCACGGCTGTGTTTGCTATAGTGAAATCAATGAGAACATCTGGCTTCTTTTCCTTTAAAACCTCAGCAAGTTTTTGTGCACCATTTACTGGAACATCAATCTTTCCTACACCTATTACTTCACCTACATCCTTTCCATCAAGCAGAGTATTTGGTGATCCTACAGCTGCCACAACTTCCATATCTTCCTCTTTAAGTATGGTTTTAATTATTTTAGAACTTATTCTTCCACCTGCGCCTGTTACAGCCACTCTAATCATTTTATCAATCTCCAATTAAAAATTTAATTATATCATGATTTAGTAGGTGCATCTCCACCTAAGGGTATTCTTTAAGGAAGAATGCAACAATCAATCCTGCAAATGCCACTATTATGGCCGCAAGGAAAATATTCTGGATAGAAAGTACTAAAGCTTGAGTTTTACTTGCAGTGACTGCATTTGAACTTCCTAAAGTGAAATTCATTATGTATCCAAATATTGGAACGAATACAATGGTACCAACATTTCTGAAAAACCGCATAGACGCTGTTACAATACCTATTTCTCGCAGTGTAAATGCATTCTGCACTGCTACATTGAATATGTTATAGGACATTCCTGAACCAATACCAAGGACAGTTGAATATGCTACCAGCAGATAATAAGATGTATTCTCATTCATTGTAGCGAGGAGCACAACTCCTATTCCAGTTATGATAAACTCAGCGATAACAAGCTTTTTATATTTCCCAGCCTTTGATATGATTTGTCCAGTGATTATTGAGGTTATTGTAAGGCTAAAAAGCATGGGAATCATGATAAGCCCTGAATTTGTAGCACTCATGCCTAAAACGCCCTGTGCAAACAATGGAACGTAAATTATCCCACAAAACATCAATGCACTTGCTAAAAAACTTTCTACCGCTGATACACTGAATATTGAATTTTTAAAAAGACATAACGGTAAAATAGGTTCTACAGCTTTTTTCTCAGCCAAGACGAAGCACGTAAACATGACTACTGAAAATACAAGGAGTCCAGCTATATCAGTTAATGGATATGTATTTTGATCTCCTGCAAGTGTTATTGCAAGGAACAGTGAACTTAAAGCTAATGTAAAGGTGATGATCCCAGAGTAATCAATGACTTTTTTAACATCCGGCAATTTAAAGTTTGGAAGAGAATAAAGAATCAGGGTTACAGCAGCGATCCCAACTGGAACATTTACGAAAAACACCCATCTCCAGCCGAAGGTATCAGTAATTACACCACCAAGAATTGGTCCCAAAACATCTGCAAGCCCAAACACTGATGCAAGTATCCCCATGTATTTAGCTCTTTCCCTTGGACTGAAAATTTCTCCAACCACAATAAATGGGAGGGATATTAGAATTCCGCCCCCAATTCCCTGAAGTCCTCTAAATAGGATCAGTTCAAACATGTTGGTTGCAAAACCACACATGACTGAAGTTACAACAAATGTGATGATCCCTGCAATTAAAACATGATTCCTACCGTAAATATCAGATAATTTACCAAAAAGGATTATTGCAATGGTTGAAGTTAACATGTAAGATGTAAAGGGCCATACATAATATTCCATCCCATGCAGACTGTTAATAACCTTGGGCATAGCTGTTAATATTATTGAATAATCGAAGGCAGCTAAAAGGAGCCCCACCATTAATCCCGCCATGACCAGGATTATTTGATCTTTAGCAAGGTTATAATGGCTTTCATAATTCATAGTTATCACTTCTGGCCTATTTTTACAGTTATCATCCTTAATAGATTTTAGCAATTCCCTAAGGGGTTTAAATTCTTTTTTTAATTACATGATTTTCAAAAAAAGCCTCAAACGTTTCATGTTTTGGCATCGAAAATCTTCGATTTTCAAGTGATGTAATGATTATTTGGAAAATTATTCTTCCTTAAAGAACATTTTAGTTCGCATCTCTCTCAAATTAGAAACTATACGGGGCAAATCACTTGCAGGAATACTTACCATAATTTCTTCTGGACTGATATTCATACTCTGCCTTGATGCCACATCTCCAAATCCATAAGTGACTTTTCCAGTCATATAAGGTGATGCGGCCATTGAACTGCATACAGGAACTGCGTCAGCACCCATTCCATGTTTTCCTGAATCATATGAATTTGCATGAAGTATTTCCATTCCCTGTTGGGCATTGCAGAGTATGAATATCACATCGGGTTCAAATTCTGCCTTGTTCAAAGGAGAGAAAATGATTGCATTAAAAATTCCAGGGTTTATGTATATTTCATTTTTTCTTGAGCGTTGCACTGCAGGAATGTCCTTATATAAACCCTTTGGAACCATAAATGCACCGCTTTGTACATTTGCAGGGTATTCATGCATATCCTTAAGTCCAGAGTATCTTGCACCACCCATACATTCCTCTTCTTCTAAAGTTGCATAGAATATTTCACCATCCATGGCCTTTATAAGCTTATTACAGAATCTTGATTTTCCTTCTTCCTTTTCAACGTTTTTTGGCTCTTTCACAGACCATTTTATAGCTACTGGTTCGTTTTCCAATTTAAGGATTTCATTTAAATTTTCCCCTAATTCCATATTATCCATTTTAACACCTCTTCACCCACGTGAATAAACTCATTTAGGTAACATTAATTCCATGAATTCAGCTTAAGATACTCCAATAGTTATCCCTACTTCCTTAACATATGAAGAAATAAATCCCCTATATCTTTGCCAAATTTCTCTCCATCAATTTCCCTGCCTTCCAGTAGCTCTTTAGCCCAGTCTCCCATATTCACCGTACCATTGTATATTACTGATAGGAGAATGGCTGCTTCCACAGGATCCACATCTGGTCTGATTTCGCCCTCATCTATACCTTTTTGTATTGAATCTATTCCTATGAACATTATTTCTTTAAATAATTCCCTTACTTCCTGGAATTCTTCACTACTCGTCATTTTATCCATATCAAATTGTTTTTTGATTGATGTGGGGGAATACAGCAACCTGAAATAATCAGGATATCTATTAGAAAACTCTCTATTCGCATTTCCATATAATACAAACTTTTCTAAACCCGTATTCCCTTTTTCAACCTCTTCTTTAACCATTTCAGCCCAAATTCGAGTACCACGTAAACACACAGCAAAGTACAATGCTTCTTTATTTTTAAAATAAAGGTAAAGAGTACTTTTACCAAGCCCAACCTCCCCTGCTATTTCATTCATTGAAACTTCATCAAAGTCTTTATCAGCGAATAATTTCCTAGCAGCATTGATAATATCATTTTGACGCTGTTCTCTTTCTCTTTCCTTCCATTTTGCAAGTGACATATGATTTCACCTATATCGATAAATGACTGAAGATCATATTTATGACTTTTAATCTTAACTATGACCCAATGGTCAGTTATATAACTCATGGTCATTAAGATTATATAAAGATTTTGGTTTAAAATAGAATACATGAGCCTTCAGCTCGATTTTAAAATATATTCCAGCCTGTGGCTACTAACCCGTAGCTGGGAGCATATAATAATAATAATATTGCTCTAAGTGAAAATTTCAAGTGTAAAAAGACCCATTATCCATAATTTCACAGATTATGGAGGGGATCCTTAGGTTCAATTCCTCCATTGGGTCCTCTTAATCATCACCCTAAAAATGCAACGGGGCTTGATAGGATGTCGAGGTTGATATTCTTCTTCTTTTAATAAAAATAGTAAATGATGATAATGATCATACGGTTTTCTGCCTGAAGGGTGCGGGTGGAACCAAAGACTGGGTGGACACTTTTTGAAAAAAAATGTTTACTTTGACAAGGATTTTCAACGGGAGGAGTGCAGCATTCAATATTATCCCCTAGAATACCCTAATAATTCCTTAAATTCCCATTTGGATAATTTTACTCAGATTATTCCATATTTTCCTTATATCAAATTGTAAATACTTTCTTTTCGTTTTAACCCATCAATGAACAGGTAAATCTGCGAAAGAAATTTTTCATTAGATATTTTTGATAACTTTTGCTGGAATACCTGCCACCACAGTATTTGACGGAACATCTTTCGTGACAAGAGCGGCAGCGGACACTACAGAATTTTCCCCAATAGTAACACCGGGCATTATCATAGCGCCCACACCTATCCATGCGTTTTTCTTGATTAAGATAGGAGTTGATATGGTGGATTGTCTTTCAGATGGATCCATGGGGTGGTTGGTTGTAATCAGATTGACTTTAGGCCCAACTAAAACATCATCTTCTATTGTTATACCTCCTCTATCCATGAAAGTGCAGGCGTGGTTGATAAACACATTTTTCCCTACTCTGATATTTTTACCAAAATCAGTGTAGAAAGGAGGTAAGAGCCAAGATGTTTCATCAACGTCTACCCCGGTAAGCTGGGAAAACAATTTTCTGACTTCTTCCTCATCATGGTATGAATTATTTAATTCTGCAGTGATTCTCTGTGCTTCGATTATTACATCCTTGATCTTATAATATTCTGGATCGTTTAGTGAAATTTGTTCACCTGATTTATCACGTTCAAAGATATCTTTTGGTTGCATTTTACCACTTTTAATCCAATACTTACTTATTTTCACTTAAAGCTCTGTTTTTTTTTACAGTTCATTATTTTTATTTCAAATTTTCTGTAAAGAATGATTCCAATTTGTCAAATGGAATTAAGTCCGTTTTATCGTACAAATCAACGTGTCCTGCTTTTTGAACTATGTAGAGTTCTTTGGGTTCTGCTGCCAATTTGTAAGCGTCTTCACTGAAGTATCGTGAGTGAGCGTGTTCTCCTATGACGAACAGGATTGGTCGTGGTGAGATTGACTTAATGTGAGTAAGCAGTGGGAAGTTCATAAAGGACATGCTGCTCGTCATGGTAAACTGACTAATTGAATTGGGGTGGTATCCACGAGTTGTAGAATAAAATTCACCAAACTCTCGACCGATAGGGTCTGTATTATCGTCAAATCCAATAGGTGCTCCTCGAGGAGTCAGTACGGGCTCGTTACCCTCAAACTCTGCGTACCTCTGCTCAGCAACTGTATCAAGTATGTTATTGCGCTCATCTTCAGTAAGTGAATCCATGAATCCTTTAGCTGCCACACGGGCTATATCGTACATGCTGACAGTGGCAACAGCTTTGATACGTCTGTCAACCTGCGCTGCGCTGATTCCAAAACCACCGCTACCACATATACCAATAACTCCTATCTCATCTCTATTGACAAATGGACGGGTGCCTAAATAGTCAACAGCTGCACTGAAATCTTCCACGAATAGATCCGGTGAAGAAAGGTGCCTTGGCTCTCCACCGCTGTATCCATTGTACGATGGGTCAAATGTAAGAGCTACAAAACCATGTTCTGCCATGTTTTGGGCGTATATACCAGGGCCCTGCTCTTTAACACCACCATAGGGTGCACCCACAATAAGGGCTGAGTGTTTTTGTGACTTATCAAAGTCCTTTGGCAGGTATAAATCTGCAGCAATTTTGATTCCATACCGGTTATTATATGAAACAGATTGTCTCGTTACCTTATCGCTTAGTTCAAAAATGTAGTTATCCATTAATTTTATCTTTGACATTCTATTTTTCTCCTAATTTCTAATTTAAATAAATATAAATCTTCATTGATCCTGCAAAACCATTAAAAATTCATTCGTATAACTCTTTAACCTTCTTCATTTCTTGAATTATTGGAATACCCTGTGGGCAGTGTTCTTCACATGCACCGCATTCAACACATGCGGATGTTCTTTCATTTTCCATTATAAGGGCCATATAATGAAATTGGTATTCTTCCTTTGTTTCTGGACTACCAAAAAGGAAATAATCATTGTACTTTGCGAAATTTTCAGGAATATTTACACCAGAAGGACACGGTAAGCAGTAGCCGCAGCCAGTACAGTTAACTTTCAATTTCTCTTCAAAAACTGATTTAACATGATCTATAATCTCTAATTCTGTATCGGTTAGTGAATTGGGATGTGATTCTTCTGCAATTTCCAGATTCTCTTTAACGTGTTCCATGGTGTTCATTCCACTTAAGATCACTGACACTTCAGAGTGGTTCCAGACCCATCTTAAAGCCCACTCTGCAGGGGATCTCTTCATATCTGACCCGTTAAATAATTCTTGAACGTCTTGTGGAATACTGGTAGCTAACTGTCCACCTCTTAAAGGCTCCATAACAGCCACACCCAACCCATTCTTGTATGCATATTCTAAACCCTCTTTTCCTGCCTGGTAATCTTCATCCAGATAATTGTACTGAATCAGACAGAAAGACCAGTCGTAATGGTCAACTACATCTTTAAAGAGTTCAATTCGGTCATGAAATGAAAACCCGGCATGTTTTATCCGTCCATCACTAATGGCCTGATCCAGAAACTCCTCAAAGCCCAGTTCTTTCAAATTTTCCCAGTAAGTTTTGTTAATACCGTGAACCATGTAAAAATCAATGCAATCTGTTTCCAGGCGTTCCAACTGTTCATTTAGGTATTTATCCATATCTTCTCTGGTTTCTATTGCCCAGCTGGGGAGTTTGGTTGCTATTTTCACCTTTTTCCTGTAGCCGTCTTTTAAGGCTCTTGCTAAGAATGGCTCGCTTTGACCTCCCTGATCCAAACTAGACCCGTGATATGGGTATGCAGTATCAATAAAGTTCACACCATGGTCAATGGCATAACGAATCATATTTATGGCGTTTTCTTCGTCAATGTTACTTGGATCATCTCCAATTACAGGAAGACGCATGCAGCCAAAACTTAAAACTGAAACTTTTTCATTTGTTTTTCCAAAATCTCTGTACAACAAGGATATTCCTCCTTTAATAAAAAAAAAGATTCTAATTAATCTTTAATTTGATGATAACGTGCCCACTGTTTGTGAAGCTTTTTTCAAATTTATTAGGATTTATTTATAAATGGCCATCAAAAAACCAGAGATAAACGAATCACTATAAAAATAGTATTAAACTAATTTAAAGTAATTTTTCTAACCCATGGGTAATTACCATTTGGTAAGTAGCGAAATTAGTAAACAATTGAATCTTACTACATTAAAGAATATTCTCTAAAATAAAAAAATAGGTGAAAATCAGTTATAGGGTCACTGTTATGTTGTTGCTGCGATATCCATCGTCTGTAACATCGAAGTAGGTTAACTTCCATTCCTTCCCATTGTAGCTAGCATTGATACATGGATCATAGGCATCCCATCTGAAATTTCGAATTTCAGGAAGTCCCTCTGCTTTATCAACAGCTTCTTGAGCCGACTGCACAGTGCCTCCATTTACAGTTAGACTTTGAACCCTTTTAACATCTGATCTTTCTTTATCCAGTGTATTGTACCTAAATGAATAATATGTGCTGTTTGAACTGTCACTTTGAACCACAGTCCATGTAAACATGTCAGCTGTAGGATAAGCTGCAGAATAAACGAAGTTTCCACTTACAGGGTTTTCATCAAGGGCAAGATTCTTCTCATAAGCCCTAATACCGCCAAATGAAACCAGGATTATCATAAAAATTACCATTGCAGCTTTCTTGTATTTCATATCCAGTCTTAAATAAAGGATCAACAGAACAACAAGGGCTATAACTGCTGTTGTAACATCGATGTAGTAGTATATTTCAGCACTGAATCTTTGAAGTGTGAAGGGATATAAAAGAGGTACGCCCTTTGAAGTTAAGAAATCCAGGAACAAATGGGTAATAGCACCAAAATATGCTATTCCAACTGTTTTTAAATTGAATTCAACAGATATGTCCCGTCTTATTATTTTACCTATGAATCCGTTGATACTCCTTCTGGATATCACATACAAAAACAGCGATGAAGTAATTGCAGCAAAGATAAAAGAATGTGTAATTCCCCTGTGTGAAAAGACAAAGAGATAGGGAACTAAAAATCCAATCCACGCTATGAAGATTGTATCAAGGTCAATTGAAATACCACCAAAAGCCCCTTCAAGTTTATTTTTGCTTTTAAGAGCAAATAAAATAATATATGGAACCAGAAAATGTGTAAAAAAGTCCATTATCTATATCTCCTCTAGTTTTCATGTGATTCATTATATGATCCTCATTTATTCAATTCTCAAAGATCTATTTATAACCGACCATAAACAAATTATTATTTAAAATATAAAACTAAATTAAAGTAATTTTCCTAACCTTTAAGTAATTACCCTATGGTAAGTGGAGGAATTGGTATGGCTCAAGAGGATTATTATTTCAATGAAGTTTATAGAACCATCGATGATACATTTAGTTATCTCAGGAAAAAATGGAATATTCAAATAATCAAAGGATTATTCTGTGATTATAAACATTTTAAAGACTTTCTAAAACAGCATCCAACTCTAAGTAGCAAAGTTCTTTCTGAAAGATTGAAAGAGTTAGAACAGGAAGGTATAATTGAAAAAAAAGTAATAAACACCACCCCTATTCAAACTGAGTACTGCTTAACTGAAAAAGGTCGCAGATTAAATAAAATAATCTTTGAACTCTTTAACTTTGCTTTAGACGAAGTTGATATGAATACTGAAGACCCTAAAAGAAAAGAGAAATCCAAACAAAATTTAAGGGCTTGTTTGAACATAAAATAATTTTTAAGTATAACTAATCATTCCAGTTATTCTCCTAAATTTCAGATTTTTTTTACTATTCAATTCCCAGGCTGAGTTGCAATATTTCAAGGATTTGGAGTGGAGTTGATTTTCTTCTTTCTGCTTTGTCATTGAATATTTTTTTTCTCACAGTGTTCTGCATTCCATAAACCAATCATCAATTTTTCGTTCTCAGGGAGGTTTAGAATAATCTGATTTGCATATTTTCAGCATTTTTGAAGGGGTTTTATTCACGGCAATGCAAAAATCAGCCATTGAAAATAAATATTGTTTCTTTGAACCCTCATCTAGCCCATGAATCCACTTAGAAATATATTTATCTTGAGAAATTATATTAACCATATCAACTATTTTCATGGTTAATATTATGTCAGAAAAGTAATATATACTTAGTAAATCTTATGAGTAAGTCAGTTACTTATCCATATTTATTCAAATATATTAGTTTATCTGATTTTAAAGGTTAAAATCAATTACAAAATATGAACAAACAATTTATAAAAGAAGAATTTAACAGGAATTAACAGGAGAACTGAAATGACAGAAGACAACATTCCAAAGGACTACGATCACAAAAAAGAAACAGATTGGCAGGTGAAGTGGGAAAAAGACAATGCCCACAAGTTCATAGGTGACGGTACACGTCCCCGTTACATCATTGACACACCACCACCATACCCAACAGGCTCCATACACATGGGGCACGTTCTCAACTGGGTTTACATCGACATGGTAGCACGTTACAAACGAATGAAAGGCTTTGACGTGCTTTTCCCACAGGGATGGGACTGTCACGGCCTTCCAACAGAGGTTAAGGTTGAAGAAACCCATAACATCCGGAAAAATGATGTTCCAAGGGATGAATTCCGTCAGATGTGCATAGAACTCACCCACGACAACATTGAGAAGATGAAAACCCAGATGCAGTCACTTGGATTTTCACAGGACTGGTCAAGGGAATTCGTAACCATGACCCCAGAGTACCGGATGAAAACCCAACTCTCCTTCCTCAAACTCTATGAAAAAGGACTCATATACCGAGCTGTGCACCCTGTAAACTGGTGTCCTCGTTGCGAAACAGCAATAGCATTTGCAGAGGTTGAATACCATGAAAATGAAACCTACCTGAATTACCTTGAATTTCCAGAGGTTGAGGGTGAGGGTAACGTACTCATAGCCACCACAAGACCTGAACTGCTCTGTGCGTGTGTTGCAGTTGTTGTGCACCCTGAAGATAACAGGTACAAACACCTCGAGGGAAAAAAGGTTAAATTACCCTTATACAACCGCGAAGTCAGTATAATAACAGACAGGGATGTTGATCCAGAGTTCGGTACGGGTGCAGTTATGATATGTACCTTCGGTGACAAAACCGATGTTTCATGGGTTAACAGGTACGATCTCGACATAATTGAGGGAATTGATGAAACAGGGGTTATGAAGGAAGTTGCAGGTAAATATGCAGGCTTCACAATTCCAGAGTGTAAATCTGCGATCATCGATGACCTGAAATCAGAGGGATTCCTGACAAAACAGGAACGTGTTGACCAGAACGTTGGACTCTGCTGGAGGTGTAAAACACCAATAGAGATACTGGTTAAAAAACAGTGGTTCGTTGCTGTTAAAAAATTAACAGACAAGATATATGAAGCTGCAGATGAAATAAGCTGGATGCCAGAACATATGAAAACCAGGCTCCTGAACTGGACAGGTTCCATGGATTGGGACTGGTGTATATCCCGTCAAAGGCTCTTTGCAACACCAATACCAGTATGGTACTGTAAAGACTGCGGAAAGGTTCATCTGCCAAAAGAGGAGGAATTACCAGTTGACCCTGCCCTTGACAAACCATCAGAACCATGTGAATGTGGCTGCACTGAATTTACAGGTGAGCTGGATGTTCTGGATACATGGATGGACAGTTCAATAACGCCCCTTGTGATAGCAGGATGGCCTTCACCAGACTTTAAAAAACATTTTCCCGCAGATTTAAGGCCACAGGGGCATGACATCATACGTACATGGGCTTTTTACACTATTTTAAGGTGTAAGGCACTTACAGGTGAAAAACCATTTGAAGGCATCGTTGTGAACGGTATGGTTTTCGGTGAGGACGGCCATAAGATGAGTAAATCACTTGGAAACGTTATAGCGCCTGAAACAGTTATTGAGGACTATGGTGCAGATGCACTCAGGTTATGGGCTGCAAACAGTGTTCCAGGTTCAGATGTTCCCTTCGCATGGAAGGATGTGAAGCACGGCTACAAATTCCTCAGAAAGTTCTGGAATGCCTTCAGATTCATAAACATGCACATAAAAGATTTCAAAGTTGATGATGGTTCACAGGCGAGGATCATTGCAAACCTCAAACCCATGGATCAGTGGATACTATCCTGTTTGAACCGGCTTGTGGAGAATGTTACAGGTGCCCTTGAAACTTACAACTTTGCAGAGGCCCGTAACAGTATTCAGGCCTTTGTATGGCATGATTTCTGTGATGAATACATAGAGGCTGTTAAGTACCGTCTCTACACCGATGACCCTGAAATGCTTGCTTCCAAGGAAGCTGCACAGTACAGTCTTAAGATGGTTATAGAAACATCACTGAAACTTCTATCACCTCTCACACCACATTTTACAGAGGAAGTTTGCCAGTACCTTTATCCCGAAGGTATGAGCATTCACAGTACAGTCTGGCCTGAAGTTGAAGCTGACCTTATAAATGATGAAGCTGAGGATCTTGGTAAAACTGGTGTTGAGTTAATAGGAGATATCAGAAGGTTTAAATCTGCATCTAAAATGCCATTGAACACTCCAATAAAATCTACAACTGTTTACACAGAAAGTGAAGAACTTTACACCAAGTTGAATGGTTTGTCTGAGGATATAATGGGCACCATGAGGATCAAAGATTTGAAGGTTGAAATTGGTAAACCTGATGTTCAGGAGAAGGTTGTGGAACTCACACCAATCATGTCCAAGGTAGGACCTCACTTCAAGGGTGAAGCACCGAAGATTGTGCAGTACATAGCTTCCAACAACCCTGATGAAATTGCAGAAACTCTTGACAGGGATGGTGAAATCTCAATAGGTGGATCCACACTCACATGGGAGTATTTAACCCCAAGAAAGGAGCTGCTCGGAAAAACCGGTGAAAAGGTGGATATAATCCAATCAGAAAACCTGGATCTTGTGCTTGAGATTGTGAGAAACTAAAAATAAACCAATATTTGGATATCCAACACTGAAAATCAAAGGGAGAATGGAACAGTCATGGAACTCACAGTTCAAAGAGCAGAAAGGGTGGAGGGCATTGTTAAGGCTCCACCATCAAAAAGTTACAGCCACAGGGCATTCATACTGGCATCACTTGCAGAGGGAGAATCCATTGTTAGGGATGCCCTGTACTCCGAAGATACTCTGGCATCAATTGCATCATGCATGTCACTTGGATCAGAATTTAACAGAAAATCTGAAGATGAATGTGTTATCAATGGTTTTGGGTGCAGTCCCCATACACCCAATGATGTTCTGGATGTTAAAAATTCAGGCACAACACTGCGTATAATGACCAGTGTTTCTGCCCTTGCACCGGGCTTTACAGTGTTCACAGGTGATGATTCCCTGAGGCAGAGACCAATGCAGGATCTTCTGGATTCACTCAAAAATCTTGGAGTGAATGCTTATTCAACAAAAAATAATGGAAAAGCTCCTTTAATTGTTGAAGGTGGATTTAAAGGTGGAAAAACTAGCATTGATGGAAATGTGAGTTCCCAATTCGTATCTTCAATTTTAATAGCATCTCCCTGTTCAGAGGATGGTGTTGACCTTGAAGTCAGGGGAGAGTTCATATCACGTCCCTACGTTGACATGACCCTGGACATAATGAAGAAGTTTGGAGTCAAGGTTGATTGCGATGAAAATAGGAATTCATTCCATGTGGAGCCCCAGAAATATGAAAAAAGGGATTACACGGTTGAAGGAGATTATTCCTCAGCATCATACCTTGTTGCAGCTGCAAGTATTCTTGAATCAGATTTACTGGTTCAAAATCTTTTCTCTGATTCCAAACAGGGCGACATACTGATACTCGATGTTTTGCAGAGGATGGGCTGTGACCTTAAGCTTAAGAAGGATGAGGTTAAGATAAATGGACATGGAAGGCTTGGTGGTGTTGATGTGGATCTGCACAACGCCCCGGATCTCCTGCCTACAGTTGCAGCTCTTGGAGCACTTTCACATGGCACAACAAAGATATACGGTGTTGAACATGCCAGATACAAGGAAACTGACAGGATCCATACATGTGCACTTGAACTTTCAAAGCTCGGAGTTTCACTTGAAGAAAAAAGGGACGGCCTTGTGATACATGGAGGGAGGAGTGAAATCCATGGGGGTGTTGTTAACTCCCACAACGATCACAGGCTTGTTATGGCACTTTACTTAATTGGTTTGAAGGTTGGAAATGTTAAAATAGAAAATGCATCTGTTTACGATGTTTCATTTCCAGGCTTCCCTGAAACCATGAAAAAAATCTGCAGGACCAGAACATGACACGAAAAAAAGAAACCAAAATTGTGATCCTAGGATCCTACAACTCTGGAAAAACTACCACCCTTGAAAATCTATGCAATAAAAAAACAAAGGTCGAGTACAACGGTACCACCATAGCCCTTGACTACGGCAACATCAGGATAGATGGTGAGAAGGTTCATATATTTGGATCTCCAGGTCAGGAAAGATTCGAATTCATGAGGGAAATACTTTCAAGGGGACTTGACGGTGCAATTCTTGTTATAGACAGTCAGAAAGGAGTTACAAGTATTGATGAAGGCATAATCAACAATCTGAACCAGATGAATGTTCCCTACGTTGTATTTGCAAATAAACAGGATCTGAATCCAGAAACAGAATTTAAGGGCATAGGTGCAGATGTTAACGTGGTTCCAACCATTGCAACTGAGTGCAAAGGTGTGAAGGATGGACTTGACCTGCTTTACACTATGATAAAAAATTAGGTACCTATGGAATGGATCAAGTTAAATCCTTTTTTTAAGACTTTTTAGGTGTGGTAAAAATTTCAGAACGGATCAAAGAAATAGTTGAAACTCTGGGAGAGTTTTACACCCTCAGAACCTTTGAAGACAGCGACCCATTCAGAGTTCTCATCAGGACCATTCTTTCACAGAGAACACGAGATGAAAATACAGATGCTGCATCTGCATCCCTTTTTGCAAGGTACCCTACAGCAAAGCTCATTGCAAATGCACCCCTTGAGAACATTGAGATTCTCATTAAAAAATCTGGTTTTTATCATGTTAAGGCAAAGCGTGTGAAGGAAGTGTCTCGTATAATCCATGAGGACTATGGAGATGTTGTTCCTGAGGATATGAAGGAGCTTCTGAGCCTTCCAGGTGTTGGGCGTAAAACTGCAAACTGTGTGCTTGTATACGGCTTTCACAAGGATGCAATACCTGTAGATGTCCATGTGCACCGCATATCCAACCGCATAGGTCTTGCAGATACGAAAACACCTGAGGAGACAGAGGAAGTCCTTATGAAAACCGTGCCCCGTAAGTACTGGCTGCCACTAAACGATCTGATGGTGCAGTTCGGCCAGACCATCTGCAGGCCAATTGGACCCAAACATGAGGAATGTCCAATAGCTGAGCTCTGTGACTTCTACAATCATATGAATGATGAATTTGATGAAGAAAAATGAACTGCAACCATTTTTGATATCCCTTTTTATTATTCCGTGGTTTATTTCACTATCCAAAAATAAAATTTCTTTAAATATTGAGTTGAACCTTAACTAGATCGTTTAAAGATTTATTATATTCCTGATTTTATGAACTTAAATTTAATTTAATCATTAATCTTTGCTTATTTTTTAATTATTCAAATTTAAACAAGGTTATAACTTCTTGAAATTACTTTTTACTTATCCTTTTTTATTTTAACTTAGAAATTAGTATAAAACTATTAATACCAAAAAGAATATTAAAATATTTAGAATTGTATTAATATGTTTTAAAGTTGATTATAAGAGTAATAAACCTATAATTTACAGTTATAATAATATAATATTAGATTTAATGAAATTTGAACCCGGAGACTTATAATGAATCCCTATGCATTTTTATCCCTCTTTGCATCGATTGTAACCCTATTTCTAGGTAATTTCATTTACTACAAAAATCCAAAAAACCGGCTTAACCAGTTAATAGCTGTTTTATGTTTTTTGGTGGCATACCTCTCATTCGTTAACTTCAGTTTAAGGAATGCAGATAGTTACCAGACTGCATATTTATGGTTGAAGGCAAGTGTTCTCTGGCCTTTAATGAGTCCTATCGTTTTAACCATAGTCCTTACTGCTACAAAGAACCGGTTTTCCACTAACAAGGTGTTCTTGACGCTGATTTACATCCCCTCTATTCTTATCTCTCTTTTACAAGTTACAAGCAACCAGCTCACAATCAACATCATGGTGATGGAGTACTGGGGATGGACAAGCTCCTTGAATCTCAGTTCCCCCTTTTTATATTTAACAATGATATGGATTTTCTTAATAATAACTGTATCAATAGTCCTCTGTTACTCGTATTACAGAAAAACTAGAGGACTGGAGAAACAACAGACCCTTTATATTTTGTTGGGATTAATATTTGCAGTGATTGTGAGCTTGATTACTGATACCATCATACCACTTCTTTCAATAGAATTTCCAGGAATGGTTTACTTCGCAGCTGCACTGGGAGTTCTCTTCATCTCATACGGTGTGAGCCAGTACAAATTACCATCCCTAACACCAGAAATTGCAGCTGATGAGATTGTTTCAACCATTAAAAGCTTCCTGATAATGACTGATGACAACAATGAGATCAAGTACGTGAATCCAGCTGGTTTAAATCTTTTAGGGCAAAGTTACTCTGAGATCAGTGGTGAACATATTGAATCTGTTCTTCCAAACTTTGGAAATCAAAAAAACCTAACTTTGGAGGGTAACATTTCTGTAAAAAATTTTGAAACCCTGCTGAAGGATAAAAATGGGAATGAAATTCCTGTACTCTTATCAACTTCAGTTATAACCAAAAAATCTAGTTTAATTGGGGTTTTATATGTGGGAACAGATATCAGTGAAAGAAAAATTGTTGAAAGGAAGAGAAAAGCACTTTCCAAACAAACCATTAAAAGACAAAGTGTTCTGCTTGAACTCTACAAAGAAGATATTTCAAACCCTGAAGCAACCCTTAAAAGACTCACTGAAACTGATTCCAAAACCCTTGATGTGGACAGGGTTAATGTATGGTTTTTCAATGAAGATAAAAGCTTTCTTGAATGTTCAGATATGTACCTTTCAAATGAGGGTCATCAGAGAAGTGAATTGAAGATCGAAGCAAAAAGTTGTCGAAAGTACCTTGAAACCCTCAAAAGATCCCACAACCTCACTGCAATGGATGCCCAGACAGATCCTAAAACCTCGGAATTTTCAGATTACCTTAAGCCCCACAGTATCATCTCCCTAATGGACGTTCCAATATGGCTTCATGGAGAGATGGTTGGTATTCTATGTCATGAACAAATCCAAAATAGAAGAGAATGGACATTTGAAGAGCAGGATTTTGCTGCATCCATCTCTTACATGATATCTCTTTCATTGGAGACCCATGAAAGGGAGCTGGCTCAAAGACAGATCATAGAATCCCTTGAAGAGAAGGAAGTTCTGCTTAGGGAGATACATCACCGTGTCAAGAACAACATGCAGATCATTTCAAGCCTCCTTAATCTACAATCCTCAACCCTTAAAACTAAGGAAATGAGAGATATTTTCAGGGAAAGCCAGAACAGGATCAAATCCATGTCAATGATACATGAACAGCTATACCAATCAAAGGACATTGCAAAGATCGACTTTGGTATCTACGTTACAAACCTCATAAAAAGTCTCTTCCAAATTTATTCAGGAACCTCAAGGCAGGTTGAATGGAATGTTGTCAGCGATAAAATTGAAATGGACATTGAAACTGCCCTGCCCTGCGGACTCATCTTAAACGAACTTGTGAGCAACTCCCTGAAACACGCCTTCAATGGATCTGAAGGCAAAATAAGGGTTAAAATCATTAGAGATACAGATATAATCAAAGTTGAAGTAGGAGATAATGGTTCAGGACTTCCAGAGAAGGTTCAACTGGAAACAACCTCAACATTGGGCTTGAAGCTTGTGGATATTCTGGTTAAACAGCTGGAGGGAGAGCTGGAAATTGACAGGGAAAATGGAACTTGCTTCACCATACGATTCAGGGAGCTGAATTACGGGGATAGGCTGTGAGATACATAAACCTGAGTATAATAAATAGTGTAAATCGAATTTTAGAATATTAGAATCTTTTTTTAATGATAGAAATTCATTTTAAAACTTTTATAAATCCTTTTAATAAAAATAAAAGCTTTTTTTAATAAATAAAAGATTCTAATAAAATTTTAATAAAAAAAGTAAGCTGGTGCAGCTTGAAGTTCTAAAGAACACTGCTCTTTAAAATATTTTAAAAATTAAGGAATGTCCAGAAATATTTTCTGAACTATTACTCCTTCAAATCTGCAACTTCCCTTGCAAAGGCATCAAGCACTTCCTTGGAGAGTCCCTCAATGAACTTCAGGGATCCGGCGCATTCATGGCCTCCACCGTCTATTCCTGCTGCAGGTATTTCAACTGCAAGCTTGGATACTATGTTGTTGAGGTTGAAGCCGAACTTCTCATTCACAGCATCTGTAGCCCTTATAACTGAGAAGTCAGGCCCAAATGCAAGTGTTACGATTGGCCTTTCTTCTCCGTACCTTTGAACCAGGTTGTCGTGGACAAATCCACATGTTTTACCAGGGGCAGGGTAGGTGAATTTATGTGCGAACTTCTCAACATCAAGAACACTGAAAACCAAACCGTTTGGAAGTTCCTGTGTTTTAAGGTTAGGTAAGGCTGCACGCATCTGGGTTTCAACCCTTCTTTGGGATTCATTGTAAAGGGCTTCAATGAGTTTTTCATGTTTGTCCGGATCTCCAAGGCCCAGTATGGTGTCTATGATTCCCCTGCCGTTCATGAATCTGAGGAAGAAGGCTTCGAAGTCTATGCAGGTTGCAACTCTATCCAGATCCTCAGGGCTGTAACCCTTTTCTTCTGCAAGTTTTATGTAAGCCTCAGCTTCTGTTGATCTGGCATGGTCCCCCACAGCTGCTATACCTGGGAAGTGTATGAGTCTTTCTTTAACATCAGGGTTTATCATCTTTGCAACTTCAACTGCAAGTGCACCTGCTGTTATCTGTGAATCTCCCCCAACAAGGTAGGGGTTGACATGGGTATCCACGTACTCGTCCACTGCAACTTTTCCATCTGTGACCTCACCTGGGAAGTGATGGTCAATAACCACAACTTCGATGCCGTATATCTTAACCTGCATTATGGCAAGTATATCCTCCTCAGTGGATCCGTTATCAAGTAAAACTAGGAGAGGTAGTTTCTGGCCGTGTCTCTCCATATCTTCAAGTGAGAATGATAGGTCCTTAACAACATCTTCTATTTCATAGAAGGGTGCTTTACTTGGTGCTCTTTTAAAGAAGTGCCATTCTGCGTCGCTGTCGTTGTTGGCCTCCCTGAGTATGGGTACAACTGCCTTTTCAATGGCAACTCCTGCACATATTCCATCTGCATCTGCATGGTGCCTTACAAGTATGGATCTTCCATCGAGTACAGCACGTCTTATTGCCTTTGCAGCTTCCATCATCTTTGGCCTTAACTTATCAAGGGTTGGGCTTTCAATTAAAAATTCAGTTGGCTCTGGCTCTGCACGTTCATCAAGGGCATCATTTATGAGCTTCCTCATTTCTGCCTCTTCCTTGCCCTGAACCTTCTCTATTGACTCAGATTCTATCTGGATCTTTCCACCGTGGAGTGAAACTTCTCCCATAATTTCAACTATGTCCCCTGTGATTATCTCAGGGTAAACCCTTACACCGGGTTCGTTGAAGGCTGCAGCCCATGTTGTGGAAGTTTCATCTGACACTGTGAATATGGTTGGTCCTGAAGTCTGTTGTATCTGTACAATTTCTCCAGTAAGGCTCACTGTTTTTCCCATGGATTTAGTGGTTATATCACCAATTTTTGTACGTGCAATATTCTTTTTAAGGGTCACAAGTTCGTAGTTACCCTTGATACTGGATGTTGTAAGGTCAACTTCTCCCTTCTTCCTTTTTATCTCAATGATCTTAACGAAGAGTTCCTCCCCTACACTGAATGGGGGTGATCTCATTCTTAAAAGTCCGTAGGTCTTTTTACTGAGACTTACAAAAACTCCGTAGTTTTCAACCCTTGTAATTTTACCCTTGTAGTCTGTTCCAACTTCAAGGTCATCTATATCACATGCAGGACTCAATATGTAAACCTTGTTCTTTGGTTCACAGTCACGGCAATAGTCACCGGAATCTATTTCCTTTCCGCATTTTTTGCATACATTCATTTCACCTTTACCTCCGCATTCCTGGCATGTTTCATGGAGTTCTATTTCTCCTTTACCTTTACAAACACTGCATGGGACTTCTTCTTCCTCATCCAGCTGAAAGTGTTTAACTGCATTGTTGGACAAACCCTTGAAATGATCCTTAAGGTTCACCTCACCTTTAACTCCTGTTCCATGACAGGTTTCACATTCATTGTAACCTGTAATTTTATATCCTTTTCCTTTACATTCTAAACATGTTCTTTTCATTCATAAACCTCATGAATATGATATTCCTAATTTTAACCTTTCTAATATGATTCATTTAAAACCTCACAAAAAGAAGGGTTTTCATTTTATTTCATTTAAATTTTGAAGGATTCTGTGATGCTATTGCATCTCTTTTTGCCTTAAAATCTACTGCTTGATTCATATAATTATTCGCAAGGTCTCTGTGTACATTTGCACTGCTTGTATCATTCTGCTGCATGTAGGGTATTGCAAGTTGAAGTTCTGAAGTTGCATTCACCTTGGCATCGATCTCATTTACAAGGTAACCCATGTAACTCACAAACACGTTATCATTTGAATCCTTTGCATATGTTAAAGCCTGATCAGCTGAAGATTTAGCAGCATTAAATTCATTTGTAGCATTACTGCAGTCTTCAAGCGCTTTATCGTACTGGAACCTGTTTGCATGATAAACTGCCTGATTATATGCAGTATCTCCAGTTTTAAGGTGGCTGTTTATTGAAGGTGCAAGTCCATCTATCTTGGATGCACCAGAATCTATACATCCACTTAAACCTACAACTAAAACCAGAAGAGAGATGATTAAAATCTTATTTTTCATGTTAAACCCACTTTTAAATGATTTAATTTCAGATAAAATGTAACTTATACATGATACTCCCAAATGGGATATTTAATTTTGTATAAATTGAATTCATCAAATCTTATTTGTTCCTCAAGTTTTTTATATGTTTTATATGTTCTCAAGGTTTAAAAGAATTTACATAAAATTTAGAAAACACACTGAAAATTAGGGGATAACCCACTGAAAAATGGAACATGAATACATGAATTCCATTGAATCTGTAAAAAAATGAAAAAAATGATCTAATAAATTTCAGCCCTTTTTGAGTAGTTAAGCTCCTTAAAGGTTATTTTAAACCTTGTCCCCTGCTCCACTTCAACTTCCATACTTCCATCAAGCTGTTCAACAAGACTGTTCACAAGACGAAGCCCAAGAGTCTTAACCTTTTTAGGATCCAAACCTTCCGGTAATCCCAAACCATTATCTCTTACAGTGAGAATGAATGTTTCACAGTTTTTATGTAGATTTAAATCTATATCCCCCTTTCCTTGTGGAAATGCGTGTTCTATTGAGTTTGTAACAAGTTCGTTGATTATCAGGCCCATTGGAACTGCAGTTTCCATACCAATTGAGAAATCATCCACATCAACATTGATTTTAATGAGATCCGGGTTAACCTCAGGGTTCTGCAGGAGGTTGCTTGTGATGCTCTTCACGTATCCAGAAAAGTCTATCTTTGATAATTTATCTGATATGTAAAGTTTTTCATGGATCATTGCCATAGAACGGATTCTGTTTCTGCTGTCCCTTAGTACGTGGTTTGTTTCTGGATCGTCTGTGTAGTTGGACTGTATGTTAAGGAGGCTTGAGATGATCTGCATGTTGTTGTTAACACGATGATGAACCTCCCTTAAAAGAACTTCCTTCTCCTCTAATGAAGCCAAGATCTCTTTTTCAGCTTTTTCGTGTGCATCCACCTCATTTTGCAACATTTTATTCGTTTTTTCCAGGGTTTTTGTTCTCTCTTCCACCATATCTTCAAGATGCTCCTGGTAACATCTGAGTTTTGCCTCGTTTTCCTTTCGATCTGTAATGTCACGGGCTGTGCTCAGTATCAGTAGATCCTTATTATGGGTAACCATTTTAGCGTTTACCTCAATGGGTATCACAGTCCCATCCCTATGGTACTGTGCTGATTCAAATATTGTCTCACCCTTAACCATTAACTCATCTACGTACTGTCCTGTGAATTTGGACTTACCTGGAACATTCAGATCATAAACATTGAGTTTCATTAACTCTTCCTTGGAGTAACCCCTCATTTTAGCAGCTTTCTCATTGGCGTAGAGCAGTTTCCCCTCCACATCATGGAGAACAATTGAATCTGTGGCTGTGTCCAGAAGTTCAACCTTTATCTTAAGATCGTCCTCAATTTTTTCACGTTCTGCTATCTCATTTTGGAGGTTTTTATTGGTATTTAAAAGCTCCTCTGTCCTTTCATAAACTTTGGACTCTAAATCTTTGTTAATCCTATGAAGCTCCCTATAAAGCCTGTTATTATCCTTTAATGTACTAATTTGGCGAGTTAAAGTCATTAAAATGATTAATATAACTCCCAGTGCAATAGTCGTGAAACTCAGATATGTTCCATGAAAATGGCCCCATATAAGTAAAAAGAAGGGTATGATCATCCATATGTAAGGGATGTAGGACATTGGTACTTCAAGGGAATATTCTGGAATCTTAGAATCCTCTTTGGCATTAGAAATAAGGGCATTTACCTGAAGAACCCCTGCAAGGCCTATTATCATCACAGCAATAACATAACTAATGTCAGATACTCCTCCATTTTGAATTGTACCCAACATGGATTGATATCCAAATATTGAATCGGACATTATCATGATTAGAGCCCCTACCATCAGGAGAAGGAGGGGTTCAAAATTCACATTTAAAAGACGCCTGTAGCTAAGGATTGAAAGGGCAAAGAGCAATATTAAATCTGAAATAGGATAATAAACCGTTAAAATTTGATTTAATAGTGGACTTGAAAGGTTTGTATCGATCATGGGCCCTATGAGAAAATTCCAGAAGATCAGGATGGATGAAAACATTATTATTCCAATGTCCAGTGCACTGTTGAATCTTTCATCCTTCTTGAGTGGCCTCTTAGGCAGGAAATATATTCCTAAAAGGAAAATTGGGTAGTAAGAGAGGTAAAATAGGTCTGCTAACGATGGAAATGGTACTTGTTTAAAGAAGGTTTCGATAAAAAACCATGAAAAGTCACCCACAAACCAGAAGAACTGGGCAATGGCAAGAAGTCCCCATGCAACGTAGATCTTTTGTGAATAAACCTTAGAAACTTTTGCAGCATAAGCAATGGACAAAAATGCAATGAAACTTACAAAAGCCATAGCTAAGTCATTGAGTTCTGCATAAAAGTTTTTATTTGAAAATAGGATGTTCAACAAGATGTAAATGATAAAAACGCCTGAAGCAATTATAACTCCATTTTTAAATGATGGTGAACGAACATGACCTTCAAAAATTTCCAACTAAACACCTCATTAGCATGAATTTAGGGGACATGGTATATATCAATTCGTCTTGGTTATAGGATTTTATTAATAAAAAGCATGATGAAACACTTAATTAATAAAATAATCAAAAAAGAGTAGTAATAATTTTTTTTAAAAAATAAAAAGAAAAGAAATTTAGAAGTAGTATTTTTAGGATCTCCAGAGCCCATGGACTGTGCAGTACTCCCTTGCCTTCACATCCCCTGCATCTTCCACTTCAAATTCTGCCTCTGGAGCATCTCCAGGTTTCAGGAATTTTTTGTACACTTCATCTCCAGATTTGAGCTCTATCCACTCGATGAAATGGGTTTCTTCCATTGGGTGTGGTACTGAGCCCACTTTAACTTTGAAGCCCTTTTCAATTTTTTCTATAATTGGAACGTGTTTTTCTGCCCCAACATCCTTTGGTTCCTCACTCAATAGTTCCATTTCAGTTCCACAACATGTCAGGTTTCCTCCACCAACATGGATGAGTTCAACAATGTTTCCACAAACGTTGCACCTGTAAATCTGTCCCCTTTCCAAAATAGTTCCCCCTTAATATTCCTCGCATAGAATCTCATAGTACTTGGTTGGATGGTCGCATGCAGGACATTTTTCTGGTGGTTCCATTCCTGTGTGAACGTATCCACATTTACGGCAAATCCATTTAACCTCTTCATCCTTTTTCAACATGGTTCCGGCTTCAACTTCCTCTAAAAGTTTCTTGTAGCGTTCCTCATGATGTTCCTCTGCATGACCTATTGCCCTTAACCTGACTGCAACTTCTTTAAGACCCTCCTTCTCTGCCACATCTGCAAATTCAGGGTACATTTCACTGTACTCATAATGTTCACCTGCTATTGCAGCTATGAGGTTTTCAGCTGTTGTTCCCAGTACAAGGGGTGCTTCAGCTTCAACAACCAACGCCTCCAGATCTTCACCAGAATCTTCTTTAAGTTCCTGTATTAATCTGAAGAGCCATTTAGCATGTTCACGCTCATTTTCAGCAGTTACAAGGAATATTTCAGCTAACTGTTCATATCCTTCCTTCTTCGCTGTCTTGGAGTAGAAAGTGTACCTGTTCCTTGCCTGACTTTCACCTATGAATGCTTTGCTTAGGTTTTCTAAGGTTTTTTTCATTACAAACACCAGTTCATTATTTAGGAGTACTGTTTAATAAATTTTTATAATTAGTATTAAAATGAGAAAAATTTCTAAAATTATTTCTAATTACGGTTTGAACTTAATATAAAAAATTTATGTATGGATCATGTCCTCATAATCCCTTCTAAATCGTGATGACTTGCATAAATGTCTTATTAATTTATTGCAAATCAATGAATAAATCTGTTTAAAAAAATAAGAAGGTTGTAAATACATCATATAACTACTTATGCAACTTGACTCTCTGATACAACTTGCACATCACTCGCAGGCTCAGATAATCCAAATTTAGTAACTTGATACGTGTCATCAGCCGCATGTGATACATCAACATTTATCCAATTACCATCACAACATATCTGCACCCAATAATGATGTTGGAGTACACTATGTACATATCGAACGTCTTCTTTTGGTATACCCACAGCTAGACAAAGGTTGTAAACAATTCTAGCAGTTTCCGCGCAGTTTGCTTCATGATATTTGGCCACATCCTGAATAGGACAACATGTGTTATAATGCACATGCCATTTTGTTACAACATGATAATATACATAATTAAAGACAGCTTCCCCTTTTTGTTGATTAGTATTTAGTTGAGGATAATTTTTTTTGTCATTTTTGATATCATTTGCCCAGTTTATATAATAATTCGATTGTGAATATGTACCTTTTTGATAACTGCTATCCTTTTTAAATAAATGCCAATTAATCTCATGCGAAACATAATTATAAATAGCTACTGGTGTAATTCCATTAACAAAAGTTTTAAAATTTATTATTGCTGTTGATGCCCCTGTTAATTCCGGAGTCGAATTATTAAAAGAAGCATTATCTACATTATATTCTAGGAATGGATCAATCATTCCATATACTGAATTCGAATCAGATGAGAAGAATATGAAAACAGAAACTAAACAAGCACATATTAAACCGCCAGCAATTATTAAATTTTTTCTGTCCATAATATGTCCTCTTATTCTGAGTATGAATCCCTTAAAGCATCCCTAAAAGGAGTTTGTTTGAGATCAACTAAATAATTTAATTGGTAATCTCCCTTATTAATTACATTATCTACTTCTTTTAGCGTTAGCCAACCATCTGTCCCTGCAGCTTATTAAACTCGTTTAATGTGTTTTTGCTTTTCCCTGTTGTAAGATCAACATAAATGTACTTAAATGTGTATTTACCATTTTCATCAATAATATTTACAGGTACTTTCCAAATTTCTTTTTCCTATCCATAATCAAAATCACACTAATTTATTGTAATTTAACATATATATAGAAGATTATATAAAAAATCTTAAAAAGTAAGTCTTTTAATTGTTTTATCAATGATATGCACTGGAATTTATTTTATTATCGTGAATTTTGCGAAAACTAACACTTCAACAATGATAATTGAAATATTGCTTCAAATATAAAATAAAGTCATAAATTTTTCATGTATATTTCTATAAAAAAAGAAGTTCAAAATAAAAAAAATAATTTTTATTTTTATTGTTAATTCACTATTTTTCCGTTGCCTATCCTCAGGGCGTTTAGTATAACAGCCAGACTCAGACCCATATCTCCAAAGGCAACTGCCATCCAGAGCGTCACAAATCCAAATACTGCAAGTACTGCAAATGAACTTTTAACAAGGATGGATACTGTAACATTCTCTTTAACAATAGCCATGGTTTTTTTGCTGAGCTTCATCATGTAGTTGAGCTTGGAAAGGTCATCATGCATCAGAGCCACATCAGCTGTTTCAATGGCAACATCAGAACCTGCAGCACCCATTGCTATGCCCACGTTGGACTTTGCAAGTGCAGGAGCATCGTTCACACCATCACCAACCATTCCAACCTGCCCCTCCTCAAGGAGTTTTTCAACTATCCTTACCTTGTCCTCAGGCAGAAGTCCAGAGTAATACTTATCAATCCCTATCTGGGATGAAACTGCCCTGGCTGTTCCTTCGTTATCTCCTGTGAGCATCACAGTTTTTATTCCCTGATTTTTAAGTTTTTGAACTGTTTTCTCTGCATTTTCCCGTATTTTATCCCTTAATCCAATTAATCCAATTACATGGTGATGATCTGCAATTAAGACCACTGTTTTCCCATTTTCTTCAAATTCTGTTACATCAGAACCTGGAACTTCCAGCCCATCCATCATGGAGTTTTTACCTGCATAAAATATTTTATCATCAATTTTACCTGTTATTCCCTTTCCTGCTATTGATTTGAAGTCTGAAACATCTTTAAGGGAGATCTTTTCCTTTTGAGCCATTTTCAGGATGGGTTCTGCAAGGGGGTGTTTGGATCGGGATTCCAAGGATGCTGCCACCTCCAGAACCTCCCTTTGGGAGTGGTTGTTGAAGCTCTTCACATCTGTTACCTCAAGCTTGCCCTCTGTCAGGGTTCCTGTTTTATCGAAGACCATGAGCTTTACGTTCTGCATTTCTTCTATGAACTGTCCCCCTTTTATGAGAACCCCGTTTTTTGTTGCGGAAGTTATACCTGAAACCATGGATACAGGTGTTGATATTGCAAGTGCACATGGACATGAAACAACCAGGAGAACCAGGGCCCTGTAAAACCATTCTTCAAAGGAAAGTCCGAATATTAATGGTGGGACCGTTGCAACAACTGCTGCTGCCAGTATCACTGTGGGCGTGTAGTAGCGGGCGAAACGAGTTATGAAAGCCTCTGTTTTTGACTTGTTTTTCTGGGACTCTTTGACAAGCTCTATTATCCTGGATATTACAGTTTCAGTGGACCTTTTGGTTACCTCAATTTCCAGATAACCCTCCTGGTTGATGGTACCTGCAAAAACAGTTAGTCCCGGATACTTTCCAACGGGCATGCTTTCACCTGTTATTGGTGCCTGGTTAACTGATGATGCACCATTTATAACGATTCCATCAAGGGGTATCTTGTCTCCAGGCTTCACAACCACCATGTTCCCAACCTCAACCTCGTGGGCATGAAGAACCTCTTCACTGTCACCTTTTTTTACAGTTGCAGTTTCAGGTGCTATCTTCAGCAAGGAAGCCATGGAATTTCTTGCCCTTTCACCGGCATAACTTTCTAAAAACTCTGCTATGAAAAACAAAAAGACCACAGATGCCCCTTCCACACCGTGTCCAATTAAAAATGCCCCTACTGCTGCAATGGTAATGAGGAGGTCTATGCTGAATTCTCCCCCTAAAAGTTCCTCAATCCCTTCCTTTATGATTTCGTATCCTGAAATTAGAACAACCATGAGAAAAAGGACCTGTGCAATTAGTTGGTGGCCTGTGAAGTTTTCAAGGAGAATACCAATGGTGAGTAGAACTGCGCTGCTTGTGATTATTGCGATGTTTTTTCTGTTCCATATGGATTCCCTTTCTTCAAACACATCTTCCTGGCAGGAACAGCTGCAGGATGTGTGGTTTTCATGTTTATCGGCATTCTCTGGCATGTTCTGACTCCATCTTTATTAACTGTATAACGTGTTGATCTGCAAGTTGATAGTAGGCCATTTTTCCTTTTTTCTGGAATTTAACCATGTTCCTCTCTCGAAGTAGGCGTAGCTGGTGAGATACTGCAGAATCAGTCATACCAAGTAGGGCTGCAAGATCACAGACACAAAGCTCCTTTTTAGATAGGGCATGGAGTATTTTAACCCTGGTTGGATCTCCAAGCATCTTAAAATCTGAAGCTATGCTCTGGAAGGTTTCTTCACTTAACATTTTGGATTTAACTTCCATGACTGAGTCTTTGTGTATGCACTTAACTTCACAGGTTCCATCATCACTTTCAATCTTCATATGAATAACTGTTCAATTGAACATATATAAAGGTTTTTATTTGGGTTTGAAAAAGATGGTGTAAACCCGGAACAGGCAAAAATTATCAAAAGAAGGCTGATAATAAGAAATTTTTTCTTAAGAGGTATTTAAAAAGTAGAATTAACTAATCAACTTCAGATAAATAAAAATTAATTATAAAAAAAGTTTATTTAAATGTTGATTAAATTTTAAGAGACTAATGAAAAATTTAGATAAAAAATAAGAATTGGGATCACTCCACCTTAAACTCCACTATCAGGAGGATGTTCCCCTCTGTATCCTGAAAGGATCCAGTGTAGCCAATACCTGGAACTCCCATTTTTTCAGTGAGCATTTTTCCACCTTCCATCTCAATTTTCTTGGCAAATTCCTCGTAGGAATCAACACTGATGGCGTTCCTGATTACATCACCTGATTCCTTGGGCATTATGGCCCCACCAATACCGGGCTCATCCTCTTCTCCAGTTTTTACGAGCCAATAATCAAAGGGACCCTCCCATTTTGTGATCTCCCATCCAAACACATTTTCATAGAACTTAGAAGCTCTCTCCATATCCTCTGCAGGTATCTCAAAGTGTACAACCTTTGACATGTTATCAACCCCATTTTTTTAAGAAAGAAATCCATAAAAATTGGTTTGATACAGATCTATCTGATGGTATAATTTTTGTTTTTAATAGGATTATAATGGTTTTGTTAAACACACATCAAAAAGAATCATTAAGATCCACTCCAATAATTCATTGCAAATTTAGATTTTAAAAAAAAAGAGATAAAAATTAGATTTATTTAATTTTCACACCTATATTATTTCCCCATTTATGGAAATAGTGTAATCCTTGATGATAATGTTCTTCTGGGCCTTTTCCAATGCCCTTTTAACTACAACCTCAATACCTGAACAGCATGGAACCTCCATGTGCACTATTGAGATGGATTTTATGTCCTGCTTCTTGAAGATTTCAGCCAGTTTATCAACGTACTGGTCTATGGTCTGATCAAGCTTTGGACAGAATATTATGAGAACTTTGTCCCTTAAAAACCTCTGATGGAAGTTGGGGTAGGCAAATGGTGCGCAGTCAGCAGCTATCAACAGATCCGCATGTTTCAGGTAGGGGACGTTTGGGTTTAGAAGCTGGAGCTGTATTGGCCAGTTTCCAAGTTCTGGACTGATTTTCACAGAAGTTTCAACATTTTCAGACCGTGTTTTAGTTAAATCCTGAGTCATTGATCCTGGACAGCCACATGCTAATGTCTCTTCTTCGTAATCAGGTACATCAATGCCTTTATTATTTAAAACATGAATTGCCTGCTTTAGAAGATTTTTCTCTCCGTGATCATTGAGGTGCTTCAGATGGGCCTTTATAACATTGGGTCCGGCTTTTACAATATTTTCCATGACTTTTGACTCATCGTAGGGTTCTGCTTCTCTCTCCTCAATTTCTATTGCTCCCTGGGGGCAGGTTCCAATGCAGGCCCCTAACCCGTCGCAGAAGAGGTCGCTGATGAGTCTGGCCTTTCCATCTATTACCTGCAGGGCTCCCTCGGGACATCCTGGAATGCAATCTCCACAACCTGTGCACTTTTCCTCGTTGATCCTGATAACATCTCTCTTCATGAGTATCACCTAAACCCATCATTTGTTTTATTAGTATAGAACAAAAGTATTATATAAATTTATACTTTTAATGATTTGGATCACACATATGATTATGCTTTTAATGTTTCAGGCTCTGGAGCATCCTCAAACATGCATCCAATTTGGGATACTGTCTTCAGGATTTTGTAGCCCTTCTCTGTGATCATGTAATCACCGCGTTCATGTCTCTGAATTATCATATTGCTATCCAGGAGCTTTTGAATGTGGAAAATAAGGTTTCCTCCCCTTAATCCTGTGAGCTGGGATAAGGATGTGAAGGTTTTGGTTTCCACTGCAACTGCCTTCATTATCTGAAGTCTCTGCCTGTTTGAGAGGGGTTCAAAGACATCCCTGACCAGAATATCCTCTGATATGTCAGATATATCCATTTTAATCTCTTCGGGCCCGTTGTAAATGTGTAGGGATCGCATGAGTTTCAGCTGTTTTTCAAAGACATCTGTAACCTCCAAAAAGCAGACATCACATTTATTGAAGGGTGCTTCAGCCCTTAAATTATTCAATTCCCCTTTGGACTCGGTTACTTGGGTCTCTGGAACTTTATCCTGTTTTATTAGGTCAGCATTCCTTTCCAGAAGCTCTGTGAACTTGGATTTGCAGGTTTCCCTCATCTGGCACTTCTCAACCATTCCCCTCTCAAGGCTGTTTTCAATGTCCTCTGAAATATGGGCAGTTATGCAGTTTAAAAAATCCTTTTTAAGGTTTTTTAGCATGAGATCAAGGTATTCTTTGTTGGAATTTTCCATCATCCGCTTTATATCCCTGTGCATGAGATCCAGCTTGGATTTTAACTCAGTGATCTCAGTGGCACTGTCAACTTCTGCTTTCATTATTCAATTTTATATTAAACAACCATAATAAAGGTTTCTACATAAACTTCAAAGGTTAGTTTTGTGTATAAAACTGTAGTTCGATACACTTTTCTGACGATCAAATACATATACCTACCGGGCCAATATTAAGTTGTTGAAGGAAATGTTTCTGAAGTTTCTTTAAGAAAAAACCAGATAGTTTCCAGTCAAAAAAAAATAATAAAATCTCTTTCAAAGTCTTGATAGAGTATATCCTTTGTTCAAAGGAGGTGAAATAGTGTTAGTACAGTTTGAATTACAGCACTTCTGCTGCGGTCCTAAAGGTTGCCAGCTTGAACTTGAATACGGCGAGCTTGTTGACGTAGAAGAATAATTACACTTAAATTAAGTTCAAATTTGATTTTTTTTACTTAAAACTATTTTTTATTTTTCAAATAAACTATCCTTTTTTTATTCAATTTTTCATTAACAGGTTATTCATCAAAATTTTCAAAGCTCATATTAACAGAATACTCTTTCTAGTACCAATCTATAAAACTGTAGTTAGTATATTTTACTGACGATTGAGTACACCTTTCTAATTCATTATAGTTATCATGGTGATTGTATGCCAGAATGGATAACAGGAAAAAAAATGAAATGGATGTGAAATTTTTTTAATTGAAAATGAGTGCAAACATCTAACCCCAATGGATCCAGAATGAGGTTTTTGAAGTTTTAAAGAACAGCATAACTTCTGCAAAAAAAATATAACATATACAATCCTAATATATTATTAAAGATATTTGGAGGTCTAACTGTGAACGAAAAAAACACTGGTTTATTGATGATTGTTGTGGCTGTTCTGTTAGCAATACTGTATCTGGCACTACCTAATTTCATATTGTATTTGTACTGGATCATGGTCGTAATCCTACTCGTATACGGAGTGTACCTATTCAGAAGCTGAACAGGTGTTTCATGGGCATTAAAGGGACCATTGGCTGAATTGTGAGTGGACATCATAAAACTTCCCTACTTTTTTCCTATTTTTCATGCTTAGATAAAAATGATTTCAGTACAAAGCGCAATGGATGGAAAATAAATAGGTTATCAATATCCTTGATTTTTAATAGGTAATCGTGGTGTAATTAGTTGAAAGAAAGTAAAAAGGACAGAGTTAACAAGGAGAAGGAATTATCCTCACAGCTGGAAAAACAGTTATCACCCGCCAGAGCCGTGGTAAGGATCATTATAGGATTTTTTGCCCTAGTAATATGGATCCTGATAGGTGTTAGTCCAACCATCCTCTTCTCATCAAGTATACAAGAATTTATTGGAGTTACCTCATTTTTTTACAGAAATCCCATTCTTTTCTTACTGGTAGCATTTATTAACATCTTTTTAGGGGTCATTGTGTATTTTATTGGAATTTTCTGGTGGGCTGCATTTCACATCCTCTGGTCAATAAGATGGTTCTATGGTTTTAAAAGGTATCACAAGCTAAAAAAATCATCCCCATAGTTATTGGTGGTTGCCTAAGAATGTACAGGAAAAGAAAAAAATTGGAATTTAGGTTACATGATAGTTGACATTCTGGTTATCATTATCCAACTATGAAAGTAGTAATTCACCTTTTAATGTAGAATTCAAAATTAAAGCTCCTTCTTTGCGTGCACAATTCAGTATCTTGATCCTTAAAAAAAAGAATAAAAAAAGGTTAAATGGGGTTTATTTTTTTCTTGGTGTGAACATTCCTCCAAGAACAGCTAGAATAGCCAGTACTAGTCCTGCTATTGGCATACCTGTATTCTGCATTGTTACTGTGTTGCTTGCTGCGTTCACTGAGGCTGTGTTGTCTGTTGTGCTGTTTGTATTTGTACTGCTTGCTGCATTGATGGTTAATGGAGTTACGCCCTCTGTGTTGATGTTGTAGGTATCTGAAGTTATTGATGAACCAAATGAGTAGACTCCTGCTCTTGTGGTTTTTCCTGTGATGTAAAGGTAAGGATCACCCTTTGGAACGTTCACTAATGTCCAGGTTATCGTTCTCATCGTTTCATTGTAGATCCAACTACCATCACCAGATATCTTGGATATTTCAAAGTTCTCAGGTACAGGTATGGTTATGGTCACGTTACTTGCAGCATCTGGTCCACTGTTACCCAATTTATAGGTCAATATAAAGGTTTCACCAGCAGTTGGGTTCTTTTTGGATGTTGTAGTGTTCAAGTACAGGTACGATACAGGATTCACAGTTAAGAGCTGCATAACTGTTTGATTATCTGTAGTTGCATTGAGATTACCTGTTCCTCCGTGTTTTGCAGTGAATATTGATGTTGCAATACCATTAACCGTTGTGGCGGTTGCAGGATTGAAACTTCCCAAAGTACTGCTGTAGGTTACAAGTGTTCCATCAAGTATGTGACCTGTACTAGGATCGAATGAAGTAAACGTAGTGCCATCACAGACGTTGTTGAAGCTAACTGTGACTAAACTGCTTTGAGTGTTGTTAATAATAGTTGGTGTTGTATTTATTGTCATGTATAACCAGTTTATGGGATTTGACATTTGATATATGAGATTTGCCCACACAGGATCATTAGAACCCCACCAATTGTACTTAGCATCTATAACACCATATTCATTATAAATAGCACTACCAAGACTTGCAGTGTTATTCACGATACTACTAAAACTAACAACCGTAACCTGATAGTTACGATTGTAGATCGCTCCACCATTTGTTGCGCTGTTGCCTGCGAGTGTGCAGTTTGTAACTGTTAAAGTAAGATAATAGCTATTGAAGATTGCTCCACCATTTGTTGCATTGTTCTTACTAAGTGTGGAATTTGTAACTGTTACATTACCTCCATCATTGCAGATTGCTCCACCATTATTTCTTGCAGTGTTGTTCTTAAGTGTGCAGTTTGTAACTCTTACATCACCATAAGTGTAGATCGCTCCACCATAATTTGTTGCAGTGTTGCCTGTGAGTGTGGAATTTGTAACTGTTACACTACTACCACCACCATTGAAGATTGCTCCACCGGTAAATGATGCACTGTTGCCTGTGAGTGTACAGTTTGTAACTGTTGAAGTACCCATCATCGCATTGAAGATCGCTCCACCGGAAGATGATGCACTGTTGCCTGTGAGTGTGCTTTTAGTTAAAGTTAAAGTTCCATAATTTTCTATGGCTCCACCGTAAGATGCTGCACTGTTGTTGTTAATTAGGGAGTTTGTTACTGTTAAATTACCATAATTGCTGATTGCTCCACCATCATTGGCTACGTTGTTGTTAATTATGGTGCTTGTTACTGTTAAATTACCATTCATATTAGTAATTGCTCCACCATTACTTGCGGTGTTGCCTGTTAATGTGGAATTTGTAACTGTTAAACTACCCTCATTGTAGATTGCTCCACCATAATTTGTTGCAGTGTTGCCTGTGAGTGTGCAGTTTGTCACTGTTAAATTACCCTGATTGTAGATCGCTCCACCATTAAATGCAGTGCTGTTTCTTAGTGTTAGGTTGGTTATGGTAACTGTTATTCCAGGTCCTACGTAGAATATACTGTTTCCACTTTGTTGTCCGTTGATTATAGTGTTGTCCTGGTTTTCACCCGTGATGGTCATGTTCTGGTTGATGTTTATTCCAGATTCATTATAGGTTCCCTGTGCTATGTGAACTGTTCCATTTACTGCTACCGTGCCTGTGGCATTTGTTATAGTCTTTTTTGGCCCGCTTGTAGTATTATAAACTGGAGATAATCCATCCCATGTGTCATCTCCTTGTGTATTAACATAGATTGTGGAATTATCTGTACCAGCTGCACTTACAGCACTAACACCAAAAGAGAACAACACCACACACATTAACAATAATAAAGGAAATTTAATGATTATTTGTTTGTTTTTGGTTTCCATTGGTCTTTTTCACCTCCTTCATGCTCGTTCTGGATAAAATATTATCATAGTATCATATCCAAATCAACATAATACATTCACAGTAAATAAAACTTCTGATTTTATCCTAAAAATACGGCTAATTAAAGCGAATAAAAACAATTTACAATAAATATCAACTCCATATGAGATAACACTTTAAATTAAACAGTTTTACAATATATTAATTGGAATATGAAAACAAAAATGATATATTACCCTCTAAATTGATAAATGAATACAAAAAATATCCAATAAACACGAAAACTGTTCAACCACAACAAACAGAACTATTCACAAAAACACATAATATAAAAAAAAAAGAGAGTACCCAAACCTTTCCCAATAGACTCCTCTGATGCCATTCTGTATTAGGCAAGTAACCGGTTGATGTGAAAAATCAGATAACAAATTATATTGTGATGGTAGTCATTGGATGAATGCTGAAGAGAAGCTACAGTTCAGGAGAAAATGGGGTTTAGATGAGAAGCAAAAGTGTTATTCATTCAACTGTGGATTTTTAAAAAAATCATACCACACGTTTAAGGTATCCTTATCATAAACACCAAGTTCACCAAGCACATCTCTGGCAAATTCCAGAGAAGCAATTCCATTGGCGGTAATTATCCCATTATCAGAAACAGAGGGCTTGTTAACGTACAGATCATTACCCTTATATTTTCCTACTAAGTTCTGAAGGTATGATTTCCCATTACTGGTGTGTTTGATGTCCTCAAGAAATCCGTGTCTGGCTAAAAAAACAGTTGTTCCACAGATGGCTGCAACGGGTATACCCTTCTTTATGAATTTTTCAACCACAGGAACCAGATCCGTCACTGGATCGTTTTCCCACATTTCTCCACCTGGCAAAATGATAATAGCAGCATTACTGTAATCAATTTCATCAATGGTGCAATCTGGAATTATAGAAACCCCGCCCATGGTCACTATGGTGTCTTCGTTGAAACCAACTGTTTTTACAGTATAATCTCGTGATTTGTTGATTTCAGCCACTGCTAAGCCGGGTTCCCAATCAGATAAACCGTTAAATACCAATAGATATGCTGTTCTCATGGAATTACCTACATTAATACAATTGTTTGAGTCACAATTTCATCAAATAAAATTACATTCATTAGATATTTTGTATAGAAATATTTTATCTTCTAAAAACGAATCAAGATGGATCAAGAGCTCCAAGCAATGAATCTATGAACTGCTGTGCTGTACGTCCTGACATTCCACCATGACGCATTTCCCATTTACTTGCTGCCGATCTCAGTTCTTCATCTGCCAGTTTGATTTCAGGGTGTCGCCTTGCAAGCGTTGTGACTATGTTGAAATATTCTTTCCTCTGGGGATTGTAGTAACCAATTGTCACGCCGAACCGCGCCGCCAGGGATAGTTTTTCATTCACAGTCTCGGAACGATGCAGTTCATCCTGGGACATATCCGAATTATCACTCCAAGTTTCCCGGATCAAATGGCGCCTGTTGGATGTTGCATAGATGAGTACGTTTTCAGGTTTTGTCTCTAAACCACCCTCCATAACTACCTTCAAATATTTATACTCAATTTCGAACTCTTCAAAAGACAGATCGTCCATATAAATTATAAAACGATAGTTTCTGTTTTTTATGGCTGCAATGACCTTTGGTAGTTCCTTGAATTCGTGTTTGTGGACCTCTATCATGCGGAGACCGCGGCTGTAATACTGATTTAGGATTGCCTTTATGCTTGCAGATTTGCCAGTGCCGGCATCACCATAGAGAAGAACGTTGTTTGCTTTGCGCCCTTCAACGAAGGCTTCTGTATTCTGCACCAGTTCTTTCTTTTGGGATTCATAGCCAACCAAATCATCCAGTATCATGTCACTGGTCGTTGTGATGGGGCAAAGGATTCCGGACTTATCATCAGTTGAAATACGAAAAGCTTTATTTAGTCCCAATTCTCCAACACCATATGCTTTGTAGAAATCTGTAACGATTTTGTATAGCTCCTCGTCATCTTTAGCCTGTTCAATGGCATAACTGAGTTTTTGAACTTTTTCACTTACGCTCTTGTTGAAGATCTGTTCACTTTTCACCACAGCATTATAATTCGTGATAATCGTAAAGCAGTCAATGTCCAGTTCCTTTTCTATTTTAGAAAAGTCGTAGTCAAACAATTGCTTGAAGATGCCAAAATCGTTCCTGGCAAATTTATTTACGGTACCTTCGTTGGTTCCAACTTTTTCCGAAACAAGGGTAAAGGGGTTTTCAGTCATGAATAGAATAAAAGCCAGATAATTGTGCCACAAATTTTTGTCAAAGCCATAAAGCGTTGAAATATCAAGCAGACGATTGATTTCGATATAAATATCTGAAATCAGATCTTCCATCACATAGTCCTCTGCCTCAAATCGTTGGCAGATATTGGATAATCTAAACAAGATACTATCTTTGTTGATATTTTTGTAAATCACCAATTTAGATGTCAAGTGATGCATTAATTGTCTCCTAATTTGTATAAACTTTTTAAAAAACCCAGCAGAATCTGCCTTCATCAATGATTTAAAATAAAGTTTTAAATAATATTAGTGTATAAATCTATTAAATTTTTTGTTTTTCATTTTATAACAAATTATATTAACTTCTAAAGATATTACTATGGATAAACGCATCATTCTAATTATAGAAGGATTACATACTCCCAATATTTCTATAAGGAGTAAAATGTGGTCTTCTATCTTTTTGAAGATAATCTGTTACTAAACTTGTTACTAGGAGAGTTATAAAATGAGAAAATATTATCTTGATAATCTACGTTGGCTTATAATTTTGATCCTGTTCCCCTATCATGTGTTACTTATGTACAGCAGCATTGGATCATACTACTTCCACGTTGCCAACTCAAGTATTGCCAATGCTTTTATCTTAACCTTCGCACCCTGGTTCATGCAACTACTCTTTGCCATTGCAGGTATCGCCACTTACTATTCTCTGAAAAGGAGGGATGCAAAGCAGTACCTGAAAGAAAGAGTATCAAAACTCCTCCTCCCCACAGTGGCCGGTGCTATTCTGGTAATACCCGTGAGTGTTTACTTTGGCTTCCTTTACAGTGGATACACCGGGAGTTTCCCCTCCCTCTGGCTATCTATTTTCAGCCATCCCCTGGAGAACCTGGCGAACGGGATAATTGTAGGCCCCCTATGGTTCCTGTTATACCTCTTCATAATCTCCGTGGTGGCCCTGCCCCTTATCATGAAATACAAAAAAGGGAAATGGAGAATACCCCTAGAAAAAGTGACCGTGCCTAAACTATTACTGGGGATTATCCCCCTGACTATTGGTAGCTTTTTCCTCAATTTATATCCGGATAAAAGCATAGTACAGTTCTTATTACTCTTTCTTGCCGGCTACTTCTTACTGTCGGATGACAGTGTGCAGGAAAAACTGGAAGATAAAAGATGGCCACTTTTCATCTCCTTTGTGGTTTTAACCGTGATATATGTGGTAATGGCATTATCTATCCTAAGTTCATCGGGAGACGCTGCCAGTGCTGCCACATCCACCTTGATAATATCATTATTCCTGATGAAACTCTACGCCAATGTTATCCTGTGGCTGGGAGTCCTGGGTGTGATGGGAATGGGTAAACATTACCTGGAATTCAAAACCCCTAAAACACTCTACCTTTCAGCAGCATCCTTCCCCATCTACATTTTCCACATAATATGGGTCAACCTCTTTGCCTACTATATCATTGGATGGGTACCCAGCATGATGGCCCTCCAAGTAATCCTCACAATGGCGTTGAGTTTCGTATTCACCATAGCCACCATTGAAGTGGTCAGAAGGATCAAGGGGGTCAGATTCCTCTTTGGAATCAAAGGCTAAAAACATTCCTCCTTATTAAGCCCCGGGCAACAAATATTGTCCCACTTCTTTGTTTTATCAAAATCTGATAACACCTTAAAAAATCCATAGTATTACCAATATTTAGAAGGTTTGCAAAAAACAATAGTTCAAAGATTAATTAAGTTCTAAATTCAAATAAAAGTTATTATTAAACTTATTTAAAAAATATGGTGATTTTTAACATGTATGGGACTATAATAAGTTTCAATATTCATTTTTTCGCGAAATTTATATGAAATTTAATTTCGTTAAACCATGATATAACGAAGAAGTGAACTTTTACTTATCCCACGGTTACCAAACCAGCCTATAACAAAGTAGCATGAACAATAGCCCACAGGTTACGAAATCATGATATAACAAAATGAAGATTTCAACCCATATTTTATTAATTAAATTCAAAAAAATCATATAAAATAAATCTAAGAGAAATTGGAGTAAATTGATCGGTAGATATAGCCCTACTGATCCATTTAGAGTATTTTAACTAAATTTTAGAAAAAAGTTTAATTTCACTGAAGACAAATAACATGATTAAGAATGTATATAAATTAAATATTATTTTACAGATTTTCAATTTATCCAAGAACACATCATATGCGTGAATTTTTTTTGTAATTTGATGAAACATTAAAAAAGAAATATTTAAGGGAAAAAACATGTTTATCCCTTAACAAGATCAAATTGGTGTGAGTTTTCCACCGTCTTTCAGTGTTACTGTTTTTCCATTGAGCCAGCTGTTTTTTGAGTTTGATTTGTCGTAGTATACAGTGTATCCATTGTCGTCTATGTTGGAGAGGCTGCTGTCTGCATCTGTTAGTCCTGTTAGGTAGGAGTTTCCAGTTACAGTCCATGTTGAATCTGAGGATAGATTCAGTACAACTGATTGTGCTGTGTTGTTAGCGTTGATGGTGGCTGTGAGTTTACTGCCGTCTAGGATATTTAAGGTTAAGGAGCTGATGCTGTCTGCTTCAACTGAACCGCTTAATACCTGCTTTTTAGCGTTCAATGTTACATTTGCTCCGTTTGAACCACTGGTTCCCCAGCTGTCTGCACCTGCTTTCAGGAGTGTGCTGTTTCCTGTTAGTTTCACATTTTCTAGGTTAATGGTTGCTATGGTGTTGGTTGAGTAAAATAGGGGTCTGTTTTGGCAGTTATCGATCCACCAGTCATGTTAAAGGTTCCCTCTCCCTCTGCTGCATCTCCAGATGTGCTCTGGTAGATCATCACACCGTACTTTTTGTATCCTGTTATATCTGAGTTGGTAAGGGTTACGCTGTTTTTACCTTCGATCACCGCTGCTTCACTTCCTGTAGCCGTGGATGTTAAGTCGGTTCCTGTTATGGTTCCTGTTGAGTAGATTCCAGGTGATCCTTCTCCCCGGGTTTTCAACACTCCATCAGTTACAGTTACTGTTCCTTCTCCACGATCCGTTGCTAGTGCTGCGCAGTGGGCTCCGCTGGTTGTTATTTTGATGTTGTTTACTATTATGGTTCCACCGTAGGTTGCATCCAATCCCCTTGAGGAGTTTGCCGTGGTTATTATTTCAACGTTTTCTGCCGTTATTTTGGAGTTGTTTCCAGTTGCAAAGATTGCGTTAGCTCCATCCACGCCAGTTGTTATTTTGGTGTTGGCTACCTTTAGTTTGCTACCGTTTTTTACAAGTAACGCTGCGTTTACTCCGTAGAAATTACTGTTTTCTTCACTGGATGCTGTACCTGCATTCTTGGTAACTGTTGCTCCATCTATGCTGAGTGAACCACTTCCATTTACAACAATGGCTGATTGGTCGCTTACTGTGCTGGTGTAGGTTTTCCCTGTTTCGCTTATATCGTACCAGTCCATTCCAAACATTGCCAGAAATTTTCCCACTGCATGATTAAATGAATCAGCAGTTTTTGTACCATCCACAACGTAGGCACCTGCAGTCACAACATTTGCACTGCTGTCCTGAGATGCACCGCCAGGTGCTTGTAAACCACCAGGAGGTGTTGATCCAGATGAGTTGCTTCCACCGGGTTTTTCCGGCACTGTTCCACCATTACTAGTTGTGGTTTCTGTACTCGTTGCAGCTGAAACTGTATTACTTGAAGTTTGGTTTTGATTATTGCTGGCAGCATTGGTCTCTGTCATTGCATTATCAATAAGAGAATAGGATCCAAGGATCCCCAGTACCATGATCACAGAACAAATTGCCATTTTTTTCGTGTTCATAATAAATCCCTGGGATCAATTATGAAACTTCTCGTTATAATACAGTTTTCCCAATTTATACCCAAATTTCAATGGTTCATGAAAAAATAGGTTTCTAGAGAATTTATAATCAAAAAAAAATATTTTTAAGCTTTCTTCTTTTTTCTTACACTGATCTTATTCATGGCTTCCTTAAGAGCTCTTTCAAATTCACGGGATTCTCCCTTTGAATTATCTAAGGCCTCCTGAAGGGCTGGAAGTGCAGTTTCATCACCTATGGTTGCCAGGGCATTGGCAGCGTTTACCCGGACGAAGAAGTTTTCATCTTCCAAAGAATTTAAAAGAACCTTAACAGCCAGGTTATCACCTATTTTACCCAGTGAAGTTACAGTGCAGGCCCGTAAGATGTAATCCTCTTCCTTTAAAATATCCATTAACGGCTCCAAAGCCCTTTTGTCACCTAAAACTCCAAGAGCATCCACCACCTCACATTTAACGTTTAAAGAGCCGTCTTTTAAGGCCATTATAATGGGTTCCACAGCCCGTTTGTCTCCAATGGCACCTAAAGCCAGGACAGCTGTCTCACGAACGTGCCAGTAATCATCCCCTAAAACCTTGATTAAAGGTTCAACTGCCCTTTTATCCCCAATTCTGCCTAGAGACAGAGTAGCGGCCTTACGAATAGGCCAGTGATCATCCTTTAATACTGAGATCAGAGGTTTCACAGCTTCTTCAGCCCTTATATCACCCAGGATGTAAGCAGCCTTTTCTCGAGCCTTTTTGTCTTCAGTTACATCCAATACTTTTATAAGGTTTGGAATATCCCTCTTATCCCTCATTTTCTCCAGATCAGAAATGGAAACCATACGAACTATTCCCCCTTTCCATGCAGAAATTTTAAACTCCATTTAAGTTTATGAGTTTTTTTACCTATAACAACGAATTGAAAAAACCACTTCAACAATTCCAGTAATATTTCTTTAATGCAGTTATTATAAATTATCCTAAGATGAGATCTGAGGATCAAGTTTTAATAAACTGTAAATTATCCAGGGTACATATTGAAACCTATGCAGCTACTGAAAAAATTTTCAATTAAACCCGTTGATAATCATCTCTATGATCTGGCCTTTCTTCATGAGTCCTATTCAAATGAAAATGGCCTCAGTGAATGTTATGAAAGATTAGAATTTTTAGGTGATTCAGTACTGGATCTGGTGGTGTCTGAATTTCTCTACAACATGGGCCCTAATTTAACTGAAGGAGAATTAACCCGTACACGTTCCAATTACGTGTGTAAAAAAGCACTCCATAGTTATTCCATGGAATTAGGACTGGATCAGTATGTAAAAATAGGTACTGGTCAAAAATTAGCAAGACGAGAAATTGATTCAGTTACAAGTGATGTGTTTGAATCCTTTGTTGGGGCTTTATACCTTGATCATGGCCTGGACACTGTGAAAGAATTTCTCTCAAAAACAGTGCTCCCACATATAAAGAATGGGGATGTTTTTTTTCATGATTATAAATCTGAGTTGAAACAGTTATGTGATCATGACGCTGCTGATATAAACTATGAGCTGATCCAGGAAGAAGGAGAACCCCATAATAAAACCTTCACCATGGTAGTGATGATCAACGGTAAAAATTACGGAAAAGGTTCTGGTGGGAGTAAAAAAGAAGCAGAACAAAATGCTGCCAAAAATGCACTTCGCAAGCTTTGAATTTTAAAGAACCTAGAAGATGTATCTGCAGTTTTAAGGGATTTAAACTTCTATTCTATCCAAAATATGGCAAAAAAAGGGATGTTAATTTAAGAAACATCTTTTGGTGGCTGATTTTTAGATTTGATCATTCCCTCTAAGATTTTCCAGTAATCTTCAGCCACTGGGAACATCTTTTTATGGAATTTGTTTTTTAGAGGATACCAATCAGCTAATTCTTCTTCTTCTTTCATATCCTTTAATTCAAGTTCATTTTCAAAATTAGATACTATTTTGAATTCACAGTAATATTCTTCATCGGGTAATTTACTGGTGTTCAGAAAGGAGTCTTTAGTAATTTCTACTAAATATTTAATATGTTTGTAGGGTGATATCCTGTAGATCAGTGCATAATCTCCGATTTCTGTATCGTGATCACAACCATTCCATCTCTGACTGGAACCAACTTCATCATTATCATCCATACCACCATCTTTAGATACCCAAAGCCAATAATTAACCATTCAAACACCTCATATTTTTTTTATAATTACAATTTTAATAATTGATCAATAGGTAATAATTGATCAAATATGTCAATTAAGATCTCATGATAAAACAGAAAAAAATGTCTGCTCCAAAAAAACCATCAACATGTATATGTATTGTTGGGGATACCCTTTTAATTATCGGTAACATTGCAGGAATTATTATATTTTAAGCACATCATATTACATTGGTGGTGAATGAAGTTTAGAATAAATTTCATACCACCATATGGGTTCTACTCTTGGGATTTGGTTATTTGAACCTAGAAAAGAGATTTTAGACAAAGGATCATAACGGATTCCCTTAAAACCTGAAAATTTGATGTTGAATGTGTTAAAGTATCATGGAGGTCAGTTTAACCGTGAAAATCAAATTTAATTCTCCTTTAAAGTTTTTAACCATTCAAGTACTTTATCTGCGATATCTTCAGAAATATCTTCAATCAAGTCTTTTTCACTCCAGGCACATACTTCTGCCTCATCAATATCGCCAACTACGTCTTCTATACGATCTTGGTCGCTGTAGGTTCCCATTTCAGATTCGCAAAAACTAAACTTTTTATCATGATCTTCAAATATAACATCCCATGTTTGTGAATCTCTAAGCTCCCAATACCAGTAATAGTTTTTAATGGTTTCTTCTTTAGGATCTTGTTTATCAGTTGCCTCTTCCTCTTCATAGCCAACTATCAACAGATTATTGTCGTCTAAATAAATATGTTTCTCCCAAAGATCCTTATCTCCAGTTACCCTCTCTAATTCTGAGTTTTCTATCATATCCACAAGTTCTTTTTTGCCGATCATTTTAAAGACCCCAGTTTTTAAGACCACACATTAAAATATTATACTAAAGCTGATAATTCATACTACGCCTTTTAATTTCTACATTATACTTTGTTTATTATCATTAATTAAGATGCTCAACCTTCTTGTAGGAGTTACTCAGAATCGTTTTTATTAGGGGATACAACGTAATTTGGATTTAAAAATAACATTTAAGGTCAAATTAGAAATATTTTGGATTTTAAAGTTAAAAATAAATTCAAATTTGTTAGTATTATGCCTAAAATATCAGAAAAGTTTTTTTATCAAATTCATCACGGTATTTACTGGCAGCACAGTAAAACTGTGAAGTTATAGATTCAAAAAAAATGAAATGTTAAATTAATTTTGAAGCTTAAAAAAAAAACTGTTTTTACTACCTCTTCCAGACCTTCTGTCCGCACACACCGCAGAAGGTTTCGTTACCCTTAAGCTTGCGACCACACTTGGAACAGGTTATCTCCAGATCTTCCAAGTTTTCTTTACCGTGACGTTCTATTATCTCAGAGTACGTTCCTGAATCAACCCATTTGATAAGTTCAGATGCCCTCATGACTGTCCAAGGATGGGTTTGAGTACTTATAAGCACCAATTTAGCCACTTTATCCAGCGCATCATAATCAAAGCCCTTGAAATCCTTTGCCTGTTTCACAAAGTCCTCTGTTTTCATCTTGTCGTAGAAACTCTTGGGGACACCACCCATCTTCATCAGAGCACCAAAAACTGCTTCTTTATCCTGACAGACCAGAAGCCCTGCCCTGTCTGCTGTCAGCTCTGACATTCGATACCAGTATATCAAAGCCAGTTCTAAACCTGTTGACACAAGGGATCCAATACCCAATGTTGCCGAACCAATTATATCCCCTAAAATTGGTAAAATACGTGCCATATCATGATACAACATGTGTCCACTTTTTATATGGCCTGCCTCATGACCAATGACATATAACAACTCTTCACGTGACAGTAAATCAACTGCACCAGAATTAAGGATGATTATTGGTTTTTCAGAACCTACAGCATACGCATTTACAGCATAGTTCCATGCTATGTATAGTTCTGGAAGGTCTTTGAGGTAAATGTTGGCACATGCCTCTTCAAGGAGTTCGTAGATGTCTGGAAAATTTTCTGGTGTCACCTTTATGTGACTACCTGTGTAAGAAAGTCTGTTGGCCCTTTCAATAGCGTGTTTGTTGATTTTTCTCACTGTCTTTTCCAATCCAGGAGTTCCCTCCAAAGCATTGAGAGCCTGCCTATCTAAGTCATGTTCATATTCATTAGGATTCAGTAGAAGTAATTTTTTTCTTTCCATATCAATCGCCTATCTATTGTTAAAATTAAAATAAATAAAAAAATATATTTCTTTTGATTTTTCAGGAGTCTGGTAATGATTCTTTATGATTCAACCTTCCTCCACAGTCACATTCATCACTGAAATCATCTGGATTTTCACCAGGTTGAAGCTGGTAGTAACTGCCGCAGGAATCACAGACAAGGTAACCTGGATTGATCTTCTTCATTTCCCTGCGTTTTTTAAGCTTTAAATTGATGTCACTACTACTTGGTGTGGCCTTTGATGATCCACTTAGGTTGTTAAGATTGTCCTCGAGGGAGGAACTGGCCTTGTTTAAAAATCCTCCAACACCCTTCATGAATCCTTTACCAGATTCCATAACAGATTCCACTGCATCTTCTGTTTCTGGTGTGATAATGGTTCCCTTTTCTTCCCTTCGTTTCTTAAGTTCCCTGCTAATATCACTGCTTGTTGGGCCTGTTTTTGTTTTAGCTTCAAGAGATGTTCCGCATTCAGTGCAGAACCTGACTCCAGGTGCTACATCAGCGTAACATTTAGGACATGTACTCTGATTGAGGGTAACTTGTCCTATCTTGGTTCCGCACTCTGTGCAGAATTGTGTTCCTGGTGGTACCTCTGTGTAACATTTAGGACAGATGGTCTCCTGAGTAGAATTAACAGCAGCTTCTATCTTCGTTCCACATTCTGTGCAAAATCTAACACCTGAAGGTACATCAGCGTAACATTTAGGACATACTGTAGGTTGGGTGGAACTGGGCACTGCCTCAACCTTGGTCCCGCACTCAGTGCAAAACCTCAGCCCTGATGGCACTTCAGTGTAACACTTAGGACATATTGCCTTTTTATCCTGTCCCTCCTCATCTACAATCTCCTCAAGTGATGGTGGTTGCATGTCACTATCATCCTTCACTATTACTTCTTCAACTGGTGTTCCACACTCAGTACAAAATCTTGTGCCTGGAGGAACTTCAGCGTTACAGTTACTGCATTTTAAATTCTGGTCCGAACTATTTTCATCCATAAAAACCTTCTCCATTTTTAAGACTATAAGACTATAATATGTTCTAGATCAACATTATTAAGTTTTTCGAAAACTATCTGTGACACTCATAAGAGTATCTATAGAAAGTGTATAGTATTCCACCAATAACTGCAAAAAAACAGGGCAATAATAAAGCCGTGGAGATGATAGGTAAAGAATAAAGGATTTTTAAAGGGTTAAATCCCCAGTTCAACTTCAATAAATCAAAAAAAAAGTTTTTCTTCTTTAAAAAAAATAAAAAAAATAAGGTTTTAAAGTGCCTTTCCATCCCTGCAGTAGTATCCAACGGGTTTACCACTCATGAGATCGTTTTCCTTGAACACAGGACATTCTGCACACTTGCACTCTTCATGGTAGTAGAGATCCGTGCAGCTTGCCTCACCGCTTGCACAGTAAAGCCCAGGAACATCTTCAGGTCCAATGACAGTTGCAATATCTATGTCTTCCGACATCATCTCCTGCATCTTCTGCAGTTTCCCCTTAACACATTCACTTGTACCCTGTACAGGACATCCCGAGCACATGCATTTCATCACATTCTCGTTGTTGAATTCCACTTCACCCATAATATCATCCCCCATTGTTTAATAATATGTTTTTTAAAAAGTATGTATATTTGGTAGTTGGAATTTTTTTTATAATGGAAAGATTCTGGGTGTCCCTTAAAAAATCAGCCATGTAATAGTTTTTAGTTTAAAAGCCCCTGAATAATTTTTTAGCAGTTTTTATAACGATTTCCGGGTTTTAGCTCTCAGTTAAGAAAATCATGGACAAAACGAGTGTATCCGAGGATTTTAAAGCTTCTTTGTGGCTTTTTCTGCTGCAGATTTTGAATCTTCCAGTTTAATGAATTCTATCCCCAAGTTCAATACACCAAAACAGTAGTAAATCCTCTGGAATTTATATTAAATTAATATTTCAGATGCATATGAAATTTAATAGATATAGATACTGTTTCTTTTAAAATAACTGCATTTTTATGCATCACCGAAAGATTTATCCATATAGAACTAGTTAAATATAAAAGTACACGCATAACTTGTATCAAAAAGAGAGGGAGGTGAAACGTATGGTTAACCCAATAATAGCAGCAATACTTTCTTTCATAATTCCTGGATTAGGTCAGATCATTGCTGGTGAAACTAAGAAAGGTTTAATATTCCTTGTAGTTGCAATAGTACTCGGTCTGTTAGTAGGCGCTATAAGCTCCATGATAGGTATAATATCATTCCTATTCGCGTTATACGCAGCATACGATGCATACCAGCTAACCAGTGCAGCAGAATAATTAAAAAGGTTGTAAATGATTTTTCGTTTTATAGATTGCAGTGTTATAACATTGATAGTTTAAATTACAACGATTTGAATCATTATTTATCTTTTTAGAATCTTTATTTTATTTTTTAGAAATATTTAAAACATTTTCATTAAAAATACTTTGATTTGAATCCTAATTTTTATATTAAAAAGGTTTACTGAAATAATTTTTAATTCTAAAATATCTATTTTTATAAGATTAAGTCAATATTAAATCTAAGACTTAAACATCAACCTAATGATCTTCATTTTTTTCAAGGCAAAATATAAGATCGATGCATTGAACCATCTTTCAAAAAGGGAATTCGTGATTACCAATGAGTTCATTTAACGCCAAAAGAAGCATTAAAATTATTTTAAAAAGTCGTGCATTTATTTTCACAATTTTAATGATCCTACTAATGCTCCTGTGCCTTTACTACAACACCAACTACCAGTCACACCTTGAACACCCTGACAGCAGCATAATACTCAAGGATTACCCCCTTGGAGAAACTGTTTCAGTTTCTGGCAGGGTTACTATGATATACAGGGATGGGTTTCTCCTCTCAGACAACTACCATGGCACTGCTGTGAACTACCACGTTGTATCAAACCATGAAGTGAAAGTTGGAGATGAAGGTGAAGTGCTTGGAACCTTAATGCCCAATTACACTGTTAAAGCATCTAAAATCCTTCTTATAACAGATTTTGATTACAAGTTCATGCTTCTGCGCTCGTTCCTGGTTATAATAATTTTCATACTTCTTTTCAGGCATTACTGGCGTTTTAATATTTCCAGGATGGAATTTCGGAGGTTGAGGTAAATGCCTGACTGGGTAACACATCTTGCAGTTGCATGGACCATCTGCAGGATTCTCAGATTCCGTTTTAAAAGTTTCAGCCCTGAAAACACCATGATCGTTATGGTGGGTGCTCTGATACCAGATATGGTGAAGCTGGCCCTGGGATTGAAGTTTCTGGGTCTGGATGTCTGGGATTACCTTGAGGCGGTTCACATCCCAACTGGATCCCTCACACTGGCAGGTATCATTGCACTTCTCTTCCCTGAGCGGAAGAATGCATTTCTCTTCCTCTCACTGGGTGTTGCAACCCACTACTGCCTGGATCTCATCCTCATGCACCTTACAGGCGGCATGTACCTTCTCTTCCCTTTTAGCTGGAATTACTGGCAGCTGGGACTTACAACCAGTGCAGATTACGGTGTGACCTTTATCGCTGTTTTGATTGCAGTGGTGGTTTACCTATTTGGGAGGTTCTGGGATATGGAAAGTTAGGTGCAGAGTAATTATCCTACTTTAAATCGAAACATGGTTTTTAGATGGTTTTGAATTAAAGATAAAAATGGGTTAATGTACCTAACACATGTTCAGATTAAAGAAAAATGAATTTAAAAAAAAGTTTTATAAATGAATGAAATCTTTTTAGAGAATTAAAAAACTCATATATCCCAGGTTTAGTTCACAATACTAAATCCCAGCTTAGAGGGGTTCCTTTTTCAATGGGTTTGCTGGCTTTTTTACCGAGAACCTGATCCATGTGCTTTGGATGAAGACCATAACCTGGACGTATGGATCTGAGGTTTTCCTCTGTGAATATCTCACCTTCTGCCATGTCACTGACAATGAAGAGTGAACGGGAGAAGTTCCGACTTTTCAATTTATCTTCAGTTAAATTATAGGTCACATCACCAAGGGCTTTTTCCACATCCCTTACAGCCTGGGCCATGGCCTTAAATTCCGTGGGTTCAGCTGAAAATTCAGAGTCTGGTCCTCCAAGACTCTTGTTAAGTATGAAGTGTTTTTCTATTACCCTGGCACCCAGTGCAACTGATGCAACTGCAACGGAACTACCCATGGTATGATCTGAAAGTCCAACAGCTGCCCCGAATGTTTCAGCCATATTTGGAATGGTTTTAAGGTTCATTGAATCCATGGGTGCTGGATAGGATGATGTGCATTTGAGAAGGATGATCTGATGGTTTCCAACTCTTTTACATGCATTCACGGCCATCTCTATGTCACTGAGCTCTGCTATGCCTGTTGATATTATGACTGGTTTTCCCTTGGAAGCTGTGTACTCTATAAGGGGTATGTCTGTTATTTCAAAGGATGCTATTTTGTAGGCTGGAACATCCATCTTTTCAAGGAAGTCCACAGCTGTTTTATCGAAGGGTGATGAAAAACAAATGAGTCCCAGTTTTTCAGCTATTTTTTTCAGCTCAGGCTGCCATTCCCATGGCATGTAGGCTTCTTTGTAGAGATCATGTAATGTTCTGCCATCCCACAGTGTTCCCTGTTCAATCTGGAAGTAGTTTTTATCTGAGTTTATTGTGATTGTGTCTGGTGTAAAGGTCTGAAACTTAACTGCATCAGCACCTGAATTCTTAATAGCATGGATCGTGTCAACTGCAACATCAAAGTCCTGCATATGGTTTGCAGAAAGTTCAGCTATTATGAACACTGGTTCTTTTTCATCAACAGTGTTATCTCCAATTTTGATATTCATTTAATCCCTCAAAATATATTCATACTCATAAGCTTCATTACCATCTATTAAAACTGGCCCAGTAAGTTTAAAACCTGATTTTTCAAAGAATTTTAAGGAACTGTTGTTGCTTTTCTTTATATATGCCTTTAACAGTTTTACATTTGAAGAATCCTTAAGAAGTTTTAGGGCCTCATTGATTATGGGATATCCAATGCCAATACCCCTGTACTTTTCAGAGATACTTATACTGATTATAGCTACTTCCTCTTCTATTTCAAACCTTATCTGTGCTGCAAATTCATTTTCCACTTCAGACATAATAAAAAGAGATTTTTCATCATTTAATTTATTTTTAAACCATTTTTCATGGTCCTGAAATGGTATCAATTCCGTTCTGAATGAATTTTTTCGCACCTCAGGGTCGTTTGAGAGATGGTGAACATTTTCCATGTCCCTAAGTTCAGCTTTCCGTAAATTCAAACCCTTTCTAAGGTAATATTCTAGAAGAGATTTTTTGACTATTCTGAGTGCTCCCCTACCATCAACAGCTCTTTTTCCAGTTTCAGACATTTGATTCCTGATCCCATGATGATTCAGATCCCTTAAGTTCTCAACGATCTTTTCAGGAAGGTTTTCATCAGTCCATAATCCCATGTAATTGCTGAATCCTGTTTGTTCCCAGTTTTTAACGTTGTGAAGCTGGTTGGATGCTACAGCCACACTTAAAGTAGGTAAACCTAGCCTTGCAAGTTCATAAAGGGTTTGTCCACCTGCAGATACTGCAAGATCCGATTGGAGCATGGTACCTATCATTCCATCTGCATCAGGATAGTACACCAGGTTCACATTATCAGATTTGAGTTTTTCAATTTCATCTAGGTTTTTAAAACCCCTTCCAATTACAACATTCTTCTTTAGTTCTGGGAACTCGTTTTCAAGGGTTTCTAATATAATGGGGGTCATGTTTCTTACATCGTCTCCCCCAAAGGTGATCATAATACTCTGAAGATTACTTTTTATTTTTAGAGGTTTAATATTCCAGAATTCCCTTCTAAGGGGTATGTAACGACTTCCAAGTAGATAATAAAGTCCCTTTTTCTCGGGATACTGGAGTTTTTCAGCGTTCACTGACCCATTTACAACCATGCCTTCAGGGTAGCTGATCCTATTATTATCATCTATATAAACACCCAGGGACTCACCTGATATTATTTCATAGAGCTCTGGTGGGGCCAGATATGAATCAACCACTGTTATATCCGAATCATGTATAACTGAAATGAGTTCATCTCTTTTGAGCCAGTTAATTATCCTGTGGTTGGTTCCTTCCATGAGTTTTTCAATGGATTTATTTCCATTCACAACAAGCTCTGTATCTAAACCCCTTTCTTGGAAGGCTTGATAAATTGACATGCATCTGGTGACATGGCCAAAACCAATTTCTTCACTGCCCTCTGTTAAAATTCGAATTTTCATTTTGTATCACCATTCAAGGGGATTTGAAGTAGGCTTTTTCAAGGAACTTTTTTGCATCATTCAAATCCTGTAAATCCAATATTTCAAGAGCTGCTTCAATTTCATCATCTAAATTATTAAATACCCTTTTTTGAATGATCTTCTTGTTGATTATGTTAAGCCAAGGTTTTCCCCTGAACAAATTTATTATACTGCTGGCTGGGAAAAACTCGTTATCATGGTAGAGGTAATCAAAAACAGCACAGAGAAGACAGTAATCCTCCTCTGTATCAAGGGTTATACGGATATCTGGAGCCTGCAATTCCTCTGGAGCCTTAACCTTATTTATTTTAAAGCTTTCCTGGTGGGTGCTGTAGATGTATGGCGTTACATGTTCCCTTTCAAATGGTTCAGATGCATCATTGTGTGCAGTTTCAAGTGCACTGAAGTTTACAACCTCCACATCCAGTCCATGTGGAAATGTTCTGATCAAACTGTTTGAAGTGTAATCTGCACCCATTTCCAGATGATCCTCCACTAAAAGGCCCACTATGTCTGGATCGATGCATGGACAGTCACTTGTTACCCGGACAACCACGTCCAGATGGTTCTCCCTGGCTGCAAGGTAGTACCTTTCAAGAACGTTGTCCAGACTTCCCCTGAAATATTTCACATTCTCTTTTCGGGCTATTTCAACTATTGGGTTATCTGCTTCATCTTCTGTTGTGGCCACTACAATTTCATCCATTTTTTCAGATTGTTTCAGCCTTCTTATGACCTGTTCCAGTACTGTCACTCCACTGCCCATTGGCAGTTCCTTCAGCACCTTTCCTGGGAGTCTGGTTGAAGAGGTTCTTGCCTGTACCACTGCACCTATCTTCATCTTCAATCCCCACTACAGCTCTTTAAAAACCTTGAATAGTTTTTCTGCAACGAACTGGATATCTTCATCCTTCATTGCAGGGTACATTGGTATGCTTATTTCCCTTCTATAGAAATCCTCTGCAACTGGGCATGAAACGCCATGATAACCATTTTTTTGGTAGTATGGCTGGGTGTGGACGGGTATGTAGTGAACCTGAACCCCCAGACCTTCAGATCTTAGTTTCTGGAATATTTCACTTTTTTTATCAAGAAAAGCATCCTTCAGGAGTATGGGGTAGAGATGGTACGATGAAGTGCACCCCTCCTTCTCAACTATGGTGTTGAAGTAGGGATTTTCAGCAAAGAGTTCATTGTAGGTGGCTGCTATCTCTCTACGTCTTTCAACAAATCCATCAAGCTTTTTAAGCTGTGATATTCCCAGGGTGGCCTGTATATCAGTTATACGATAGTTGTATCCCAGGTGGTGCATCTCATAGTACCAGTCGCCATCTGAAGGTTTTACGAAGTTCTTCTTGGTTATCCCATGGGATCTGAACATGAGAAGCCTTTCGTAGTAATCTTCATCGTTGGTTAAAACTGCTCCACCTTCACCTGTTGTTATGTGCTTAACCGGGTGAAAGCTCAGTATGGCCATTGAAGAGTACTGGCAGCTTCCTATCCTTTTTTCACCATACCTGGCACCTATTGCATGTGCTGCATCCTCTATCATTGAAAGGCCGTGTTCTTCTGTTATTTCATGGAGTTCCTTGAGGTCTGCAGGGTTTCCACTGTAATGGACCGGTACAACAAGCTTAGTTTCATCAGTTATCTTATCTTCAACTGTTGAAGCATCGATGTTTCCTGTTTCAGATTCTACATCAGCAAAAACTGGTTTTGCACCGAGATAGAGTGCTGCGTTGGAGGTTGCAACGAAGGTGTTGGGGGATGTGATCATTTCCTGACCCTTCTCAAGGCCAAGCGCAAAGTAAGCCCCGTGAAGTGCAGAGGTGCCTGAGTTGAAGGTTACAGCATACTTAGAACCACAGTAATCTGCAAGTTTAGCTTCAAACTCATCTATTCTTGGTCCCTGAGTTATGAAGTCAGATCTAAGTACCTTAATAACTTCGTTGATATCATCACCATCTATGTACTGTCTGCCGTAGGGTATGAATTTCTCCATCTGTATAACCTCAGTAGACTATGTCTATGGTTTCTAAAAGTTCTTTGAGGTCGTCTGCACTCAGCCATTCAGTGTTGTTGTCTGATGAATATCTGAAGCCCTCTTTTACCTTTTTTCCACCGGGTTTGAAGTGTTTGTCGAAGTCCCACCAGTCAAAGTTTGGATAGATTATGAAGTGGTCATCGTATTCATAGGTGGTTCTGGAGTCTTCGTTAGTCACCATTACCTCGTGGAGTTTTTCACCAGGTCTGATTCCAACGTCTTCAGTTTCAGCACCAGGATTCATGGCTTCTGCAAGGTCTGTGACCTTGAATGACTGGCACTTTCTCACGTAGAGCTCCCCACCCTGAGCCTCCTTCAAGGATTTAATAACCATGTCAACAGCTCTATCAAGTGTTATCCAGAATCTGGTCATTCTTTCATCTGTTATTGGTAGTTTCTTTGCACCGTTATCAAGGAGGGACTTGAAAAATGGTATTACAGAACCTCTGCTTCCTGAAACATTTCCGTATCGTACAACAGAAAATTTGGTGTCTTTATCTCCAACGTAGGCATTACCAGCTACAAAGAGTTTGTCAGAGACAAGTTTTGTTGCACCGTAGAGGTTTATGGGGTTAACAGCTTTATCTGTTGAGAGTGCAACGATTTTTTCCACTTCCCTGTCAATTGAGGCATCTATTATATTAACAGCACCCTGAATGTTGGTTTTAACAGCTTCAAGTGGATTGTACTCTGCAGCAGGAACCTGTTTAAGTGCAGCTGCATGTACAACCACATCAACACCATCAAAAGCACGGTAAAGCCTGTCTTTGTCCCTTACATCCCCTATGAAAAACCTTATGTTATCGTAACCCTCGAACTGTTTCTGCATCAGGTACTGTTTGTACTCATCCCTGGAGTAGATAATTATCTTTTCTGGATCGTAATCCTCCAAGATTTTTTTGGTGAATTTCTTACCAAAGGAACCAGTTCCCCCGGTTATTAATATTTTTTGTCCGTTTAACATTCATGAACCTCTCAACAAGATTTTTAAAGCAATTTATATTTACTATAACTTTACAATATTTAACTTTATCAATTGTTTGTGTATCTAATTTTATAAATCTTGAGTAATAGATGTAATTTCAAAGTTAACAGGTGAAAATTTGAGCGAATACAAACTCTTTGTACAGCGAATAGGTCTTGTGGGAATAACCAACATACTGGTGGCCCTCAGTGGTTTAATACTCCTACCAATTATAACCAAAAGTTTTTCAGCAAGTGACTACGGTGTTTGGGTGCAGATAACAACAACCATTGCGCTTTTACCCAACGTGGCCACCCTGGGACTGCCCTATACTATGATCAGATTCCTGTCTGCAGAAAAGGATCTAGAAAAGATAAAAGAAGGTTTTTATTCAATTGCAGGCGTAGTACTGGCATCCACAGCAGTGATATCCCTGGTATTGCTTTTATTTTCTAAAAGCATTGCAGTATCTCTTTTCAACGGCAACACCAACACTGCAATGTTACTGGTGCCCATAATATTTCTGGCCTGTATGAATGCATTCTTACTCAACTACTTCAGAACCTTCCAGCAGATGAAAAGGTATTCAGTTTTTCTCCTGATACAAACCTATCTGGGACTCTTTATTGTTTCGTACTTCGCATTCATCGGATACACCATCACACAGGCTGCTTTGGGACTTTTAATTGCAAATGCTGTGACCTTCGTATTGATGTTGGTATTCATAGTTTCCAGGATCGGTTTTAAAATTCCCAAATTTCACAATTTGAGGGAGTACCTCTCATTCGGACTTCCAACCATTCCTGGAAACCTGTCCTACTGGATTGTTGACTCAAGCGACCGTTACGTGATAGGAATACTCCTTGGAACAACTTTCGTTGGATACTACTCACCAGGCTACATCCTCGGAAACATAATAATCATGATACTATCCCCATTTTCACTCTTACTGCCTGCAGTTCTTCCAAAGTACTATGAAGCAAATGAAATGGGTCAGGTGCAGATATTCCTGAAGTACTCCATGAAGTTCTTCTTTTTGATTGCAATACCATCTGCATTTGGACTTTCAGCACTTTCAAAACCAATTCTCATGGTCATCACTACACAGGCCATTGCAATGAACGGTTACATGATAACACCTTTCATTGCACTCAGCGCACTTCTCTACGGAGTCTACGGAATAGTCAGTAACATCCTGGTTCTTGAGAAGAAAACCAAGGTAGTGGGAATAGTATGGATAGTAGCTGCAATTTTAAACCTGGCACTCAACATCATTCTCGTTCCAAAATTTGGAATTATGGGCGCTGCAGCAGTCACACTCCTCGCATACGTTGTTGCATTCTTTATCACGGTTATCTACACCAACAGGTACTTCACCTTCGACTTCGACCGGGTTTTTATAGTAAAAAGCACAATTGCCTCAGCATTGATGTCCATGGTTATCTTTGCAATTAACCCTCAAGGAATCTTGAACATTATTATCACAGTCATAATCTGTTCTGGAATCTACTTTGGATTGTTAGTAGCCTTAAAAGGCATAAAAAAGGAAGAAGTACAGTTCTTCAGGAATATGATGAATTCCTAATGATAGGATTTATTTTTTTTAATAATTATTTGAAAATTAGAGATATAAACTGTTTCAAGAAGATTATTTCGTGAAAATCAGCTTTAAAATTGATTTTTCATAATTCAGTTTTTTTATGAATGAATTGAATTCTAGGGTTGATAAAAAAAATATCAAGATTCTGTCTTTTCAATACTCCCCTTAGGAACTTGACCCTTTTCAATCATCTGAATTATGGATTGGGCTATTCTCTCAGATGCCTGGCCATCCTGGAGGTAGGCGTACTTCATCACAAATTCCTTCCTGTTTTCCCTGAGATTCTCATTCACATCCTCATCCCCAAGTATCTCCCCTATTCGTGTTAAAACTTCATCTGGGGTTTCAGCTTCAAGTGCAACACCCTCCTCCACGTAGATGGATTGTTTGGATTTGATGCATATCATGGGTTTGTCCATTATTGCAGCCTCTATACCAACGGTTGATGACATGAGTATGACAATATCTGCAAGTTCCAGGAACTGAAATATGTCCTCACGACCGTCCCTGACATCCACAATATCCTCTGGAATGGATTTAAGGGCTGATCTGTAGTAATCTGCATTTTCAACGGGATGGGGCTTTACAATGAGTTTAAGATCATTCCTCTTTTCAAGGAAACCAGCTATCTTCTGAGCAACCTGCAGGTTGGTGTCGTCTGATATTGACTGGGTTGCCATGGGCTGGGTTGCAAAGAGTATGGTTTTAGGTTCAGAATCCTGCTTCACATCAGGGATCCTTGATATCAATGAGTCGTAGAGGGGTGATCCTGTAACCTCCAGCTGATCCTCCCTGGCCCCTGCCCCCATGAGTGCTGGTTTGGTTCCCTCACCCCATATGAATATTTTGTCTGAGATGGGGTCAGTCATTGGGCCGCCTGGAAGGTAGAGTCCGTGCTGAACCTCAACAACAGGAATATCTTTTTTAATTGCCTGTATGAGCTGGGCCCTGACGAAGGATGTTCTATCATCTCCCACAGCAACGAGTTTTGGGTTTAAATCTTCCATGATCTTCTGGAAGTTCTCAAGGTGGTAGAGAACCTTCAAACGTCCCATATTGAGGTGGTGAAGATCATCAACCACGTACTTCCAGATGTCTGCACCATTGTACTTGAAGGATCCTGGATTCTCAAGTTTGGATGAGTATCTTTTCACCTTTCCCCTCAGAGGACTCATTATCATCCTTTTTATTCCAGGTTTCTTAAGTTCCAGCTGTGAAAAAGAATAATCATCTTTGTATCTATTTATATCTGCTTCTCTGGCCATTACATAGATGTTGTAATCCTTCTTATTCCTCAATTCATTAACCACAGGCATGAGCGCCCTTAAAAAGTTTATGTAGGGCGCGTTTAATAGGATGCTTTCAACTGACTCAGATCCTCCCCCTATTTTGTAGAGGTTGGTTGCAATTAGGTTGTTTCTGTTGCTGATGATGTAGATCATCCTTTTTATAAAATCAGATTTTAGTTTACCATAAAATGAGTATACTAATTCTGTGGGGATTTTCAGGGATTCGCAGACAGTTTTTATTGCCCTTCCATCGTTGGAGTGGGGGTTTTCAATGAAAACCATATCAGCATTTTCTCCCTTTATCGTGGATTCAAAGCCCTGAACCCTGTCAAGAAGGTCCTGTAATAAATATGAAACTTCGAGTTGGGTTGTTTCACCAATAGTAACTCCTTTGAATTGGAGTTCAGAGGTTCTGTAACATGTTTTGGACCAGTTTTCAACTTCTACCCTGAGATCCATGAGTTCCTGGTTTTTATTCATATGAAAAAGGTTTTTATCAACCATCTGACAGTTGTATCCATGATCCTCCAGCATAGTACGGGTTTCCTGGTCCTGCACGTAGATCTTGAGGGAGTAATCCCGCTTAATACGTTTAATTGAGGGTAGAATGAAGAGTTTGAATTCAATGGATCTTAAAAGGTTTTCAACTGTAACGTTTTTATTGGCAATTAAACTGTTTTCTAAAAAGAGTAATGCTTCCTTCATATATGCACCTTAAAATGTCTTTACTGTGATTTCCCTAAATTTACCTGATCTTCGTCTGAAACACCCTTCAAAACCTCTTCAAATTTGGAGCAAATACTGTTCCAGCTGTAGTTTTCCTTCACAAATGTTCTGCCTCTGTTTCCAAGCTTTATCCTCAGGTCTTCGTTGTTGCAGAGGGTTTCTATACTGTTTTTCATGTCCTCCACAGTGTCTGCGTAGAGCACCCTGTCTCCCACTGCCTCCTTCACACTTTCAAGACTTGATGATACAACTGGTCTTTCACAGGCCATGTACTCGAAGAGCTTCAGTGGAAGGGCGCTGTGTGAAACCACGCTACTATCAAAGGAGAGCAGACATACATCCATCTGGGAGATGTAAACTGGAACCTGGGAGTAATGAACATCCCCTGTGAATTTAACATGGTCTGCAACTCCCAGTTTTTCTGCCATGTTCTTGAAGTGGTTCAGGTTGTCCCCACCACCAACAACAATCATCTCAACATCTTCCAGTTCTTTCAGGGCCTTGAATGGAGTTTCAATGTCAACCCAGTTTCCAAGAAATCCAACAAACCCTATTATGAATTTTTTTCCATGCCCAGGGTTTTTCATGTTTTTGAAAGTTTCAGTGTCCACTCCGTTGGGTACTATCACAGATTTCTCTGATGGTGCATTGAAGGATTCCTCAAGGGATTTTAATGAGAATGTTATCTTCCGACTTATTTTGATGTTTTTCTGGAGCATCACAGAACATATCTTCTTTCCTGCAGGTTTAAGTGGTCCTGGAACCTTGCTTGAAACATTGATCCAGTCCACAAGGTCGTCGCATACATCGAATACCATGGGTGTTCTGCTGCTTCTTGCAACCTTGTAACCTGCAATGAGGCTGTTGAAGTTTAATAGGACGTCAAATGAATCTGGATCAATATTCAGCTTCTTCAGACTCTTTTTTATGAGTATTTCCTGGGAGATGGTGTTCTTCCGACCCATATCCATGTAGTGGAATTCAAGGTTTTCCAGGCTTTCCCTCATAATTTCATCTGTACTCTCCTCAAGCCACCATGCATTGACACAAACCACAGTTACATCATGGCTTTGTGAGAGATGCTTAAGGAGGTGGTGTGGTCTCTGCACGTTGATCTTCTTGAGGTCCGGGAGGGAGGTTACAAGTATCTTCATTTAACACACTTCCTTCAGCACATCCTCAAGCTTCTTTGAAATGAATTCCCAGTCGTAGCCTGATAGAACAATTTTTCTTCCCTTTTTGCCCATTCTTCTCCGGAGTTCTTCATCGTTGTGAAGGAGTTCTATGCACTGCAAGTATTCCTCGGAGTTTGAAGCGTACAATACATTGTTATTGAATTTTGATGTTACAGGTGTAAGTTCTGTGGATATAACTGGTTTTTCACACGCCATGTATTCAAAGAGTTTTATTGGTAGGGCATTGTTTGCTATGCCGTTGGTTTTAAATGGTATTAAACCCACATCCATTGCAGATATGTAGAGAGGAACCCTGGAGTATGGCACCATGCCCGTGAATATCACCCTGTCTCCCAGGCCGGATCTTGCTGCAAGTTCCCTGTTCTCCTGGAATTCACCCTCACTACCAACAACAAGGAGTTTGATATCCTCTGGAAGTTCCTTCAGCGCCCTTAAAACAGGTTCAAGATCAACCCATTCCCTTAACACTCCAACGTATCCCACTATGAATCCTTCAATTCCCAGTTCCTCCTTGGCATTCACAACATTTTTGAAGTTTTCAGTGTTAACACCATTGGGTATGATCACAGATTTTTCATCAGGAACATTATAGGTTTCCTTAAGAGTTTCAGTTGTTAGAGTGACCAGCTCTGCCTGTTCTATGTCCCTTTTAAGGTATCTTTCACCCATCCATTTCCCAATTCCCTTCAGGAAGCCAGGTATCTGAGGTGAGTGAGCAATCATCTCAGGCAGATCATCTGCAAGGTCGAAAACTGTTTTAAAGTCCTTTGAAAATCGGGACCCTGTTATAAGGCTGTTGTAATTGAAGTGAACATCAAAATCTTCCTTTGAAAGCTTTTTTATCTCCCTTGTGAAGAAGAGCTCCTGAAGTACCGGGGACACCTTTGTGTCTGTGAGGTATCGAATGTCCACGTTTTGGAGAAAATCATTTAGATCAGAGGAGTAGGAGTTCATATCTGTTTGACTGCCCTTCCACCAGTCGTTTATGCTCAGCACCGTGACCTCATGATTTTTTGAGAGGTGCTTAACAAACTGGTGGGGTCTGTTGTGCTGGGACTTTCTGAGGTCCACTATGGATGTCATTAAAATTTTCATAAGATTCACTTTCTAAAATTTTTAGGTAAAACTGGGTAAATTTAATTTTTATATTTAATAATCTGTTAAAATCGTATTGTACGTTAAAAATGTCCTTTTTACACTATACTCTTAAAGTTCTGTACTTCATTTGAAATAGGATAAAAGATAGTTCTATCTTCACATATTATATGGCTGCCCAGTTATAAGCTTTTAAGTTTTGGAGGACACCCCATAAATTCAAAAAAATCTCCCTGAAGATTTTTTTTGATAAGGAGAAGGTTTATTTTAATGGTATATGCATGTAAGAGGGGTTCATCCATCCAATGGACTCATTTTAACACCCCCTTTTAAATGAGGGTTGTATTTTTTGGATCATGTATAATCCCCAACTGTGCACACATCCTGTGAATATACTACCACCTATATAAAAAAATGATCCAGATCACGTGAATCTACTTTAAAAGAATTTTTAGGGCTAAAAACATGTTTATATTGCCATAAATTCTATTTTAATATGTGTTAAAGTATTTTTAACCTTTTAATACGTTTTAAATTTAAAATTGGATAAATAATCATGTTTAAAATATTATTTAACCCTAAAAAGTTTAAATAAGCTTTATTTTTCTTCCAATATATTTTTATGGTAAGAAGATAAGATAAATCTAATTGTAGATAATAAATGGGACGTTTTAGAGTATTAAGAATATGAAATACTATTAATATCCGTAAGGAGTAGCGAGGTTCTTTGAAGATGAATAAAACCAGAGAAGATCTGGAGGGCGAAGTCACCCGCTTAGAAGAGAGGGTGGAATATCTGGAAAAGGAATTGGAAGCTTCCACTGAAAACCAAGATTTAATCAAAAACGAGAGAATGTACAGGCTCCTGGCAGACAGCTGTCCTGATGTAATATACAGAATATCCATTCCTGAAGGGCGCTACGAGTACATCAGTCCTTCCTGCCTTAAAGGATGCGGTCGGAGTCAGGAGGAGTTTTACCAAAAACCTCTGCTCATAAAGGAAATGCTTCACCCGGACTGGAAGGACTGCTTCGATAGGAAATGGTTCAACCAACTCATTGAAAACTCAGCCTCCCAGACAGAGTATCAGATAATCCACAGTTCTGGAGATGTGCTCTGGGTGAGCCAGAAGGACGTTGTGATCAAAGATGATGATGGAAATCCAGTTGCAGTTCAGGGAATTGCCAGGAACATCACCCATAAGAAGATGGTAGAGGAGATGGAGCACAGGTTTTCGGACATCATTGAAAACACTCGAGACGCTGTGGTATCAAATGACCTTGATGGAAGGGTACTGAGCTGGAACAGGGGTGCGGAGGAGGTATATGGCTACACTGAAAGGGAGATGATGGGTAAAAACGTAGAAATATTCACCCCTCCAGGCTGTGATTACGAACTTCCCCCAATACTCAAGAAGATAGAGGCAGGGGAGGTGGTTCGAAACTACTCCACCTTGGGTATGAGAAAGGACGGTTCCATAATAAACGTTTCCCTCACAGTTTCGCCCATCAAGAACAGCCATGGAAACATAAGCGGTGTTTCCATAATATCCCGGGATGTGACTCCTGAAAAAAGGGCTGAAAAGGAGCTTCGTGAAAGTGAGAAACGTTACAGGCTGCTTGTTGAAAACGCCCAGGTTGGAATACTTCTCATAAACCGTGAGGGTGAAGTGATTGACATCAACCCTAAATTTCTGGAGATGGCAGGTTCAAAGTCTGAGGAGAAGAGCAGAAAAGTTAACATGCTTAAATCTCCCAGAGTTATGGAATCAGGATTTACAGGGGAGTTTAAAAGGTGTCTTGAGACTGGTGAGAGTATCTCTGCAGAACGCAGTTACCTGTCCCAGTGGGGAAAGAAAACATGGTCCCAGTTCCACCTCACACCAATCAAGGATGATGAGGGTAGTGTAAGGAATGTTCTTGCAACCTTCTCAGACATCACCTACCGTAAAAGGATGGATGAAGCCATTAAGGAGAGTGAGGAGAAGTTCCGTGAGGTTTTCAACAATGCCAACGATGCAGTTTACCTCCACGAAGTTGTTGATGGAATGCCCGGCCGTTACATAGAAGTTAATGATGTTGCCTGTAGCATGCTGGGCTACAAACGGGAAAAACTCCTTGAAATGACCCCTGAAAATATATCTTCTAAGAAAGAGGATGAGATCAGATCCATAATCCTGGAACTTCTCAGGGATGGGAGTAAAACCTTTGAATCGGAACACTTAACCTGTAATGGTGGGAGGATATCTGTTGAGGTCAGTTCCCACACCTTCAAACTCCAGAACAGGATGGTTGTTGTTTCAGTGGCAAGGGACATCAGCCAGTGGAAGGCAGCTGAAAAACTCGTGAAGGATTCCCTCAGGGAGAAGGAACTCCTTTTGAAGGAGGTTCACCACAGGGTTAAAAACAACCTCATGGTTATTTCCAGTATTCTGAACCTCCAGTCCCGTTACATAGATGATGAGGAAGCCAGGAGTATGATGAGGGACAGTCAGAGCCGGGCCCGTTCCATGGCCATCATCCATGAAAAACTCTACAGCTGCAAGGATCTCAAACGCATAAACTTTGGGGAGTACATCGAGAGTATCACAGAGGATCTCTTCAACACCTACTCCACAACGAGCAGGGTTTCATTGAATATGGATGTGGATTACCTCATGCTTGACATAAACACGTCCCTTCCCCTGGGACTCATTGTCAACGAACTGGTTTCAAACAGCCTGAAGTACGCTTTTCCAGATGATAGGAATGGCTGTGTGACTGTGAGGTTCCACATGGATCATGACACCTATATTCTGGAGGTTGGGGATGATGGTGTTGGATTACCTGAAGACCTGGACATTGTCCATGCTGAATCCATGGGAATGGAACTTATTTCAAGCTTCATACAACAGCTGAAGGGTGAGATGGAGTTAAGAAGGAGAAATGGAACCTGGTTCAGGATAAGGTTCATGGAGGGCAAGTTCAGCGCATCTGAATGAGTTTCATAAGGCAGGTTCAGTTGATGCATACTAAAAACCAAAGGTATTAATACTTGGTTTGTTAATGTTAATTTGTGTCACTCATAAACAATTAAGTGACACTTTGTGAAGGATACCACCTTCACAACCTCCCTCATTATCTACATGATCTATTTTTTCATTTAAAGTGCTTTTATTCATTTTGATCGCTTCTATTTAGATCAATACTTCATTTAAACCATATTTATTCAATTAAGTACCTATCTTATTTTTAAAATAGTGTAAAGGATTTAAAAGTGGTGCAAAAGAAGAAAATTCATCTCAACCCACTAAAAATGGCACGATCAAAAACAGGAAAGTGTTTGAAATTCCGTGGGAAAGGGTTATGCCCAGCAGACTGCGCGTCTTCTGGAAGGCGTAACCATAGAACATTGCCACCAAGAACACGAATATCAGATCCAGGAATGAGTTCCAGCCTATGTGCATGGTTGTGAATATTAAAGAAGTGTAGATCAGTCCAAATGCACATCCAAAAACATTTTCAACGTTCTTCTGAATTATTCCCCTGAAGAGCAGTTCCTCTGCAAATCCTGTTGATATTATGAGGATCAATGCCCCGATGAGTACCCATTGTGGTGTGAAGTGAGGTATAAGGGCAGGTGGTTTGAGTATGAAGTACTCAGCGGTTCCAAGGATAACCCCTGTCAAGGCTATGAGTATCTGCAGCTTCAGATTTCCCCACTGAAAACCTACATTTTTAAGTCCAAGTCCCTGAACCTTCATTATAACGTAGGATGCCCCAAAGAGGGGAACTGCTATTATTGGGAACCAGTAAAGCTGTTCTATGTGTACGAGTCCAGGGATGGTGTGTCCCAGGATCCTTATCATTGGCAGTACCATCATGGACATGAGAAGATAGGAGAAGTTCTGCTCCCTGACGAGTGAAGAGTGAAAGAGAAGTGCGAAGAGTATTCCTACATGGATTACAATACCCATCTCCACACTGTAGTATGCAGTTACAATTTCAGCAGCTACGAGTGCTGCAAGGTATAACAATACAATTACAACCTTTCGTTTAAAAGAACGAACACGAGATCGTTTCTCCTTAATGGTTTCAATCAATCTGAGTGTTTCTTCAGTGCCGGATGTGTCCTGGATCTTTTCGTAGACACTGTTTGCCCTTCTGTAATCCATCAAGGCATCTTCCCATGAGCCCTGGAATTCATAGGTTCTTGCCATCATGGAAAGAACTATTGCCTCCCTCTCATGGTCCTTGTTCTTCCTGAACTTTTTAATGGCCTTCCTGTAGTAGGATCTTGAAACCTCGTATTCCTCAAGTTTTTCATTCACCAGGGCCAAACCTGTTAAGGAGTATCCCTGACCTGTAAGGTCCTTAAGTTTTTTGTAACGCTTCAGCGAAGTTTCATAGAACTCTGCAGATTTCATGTAATCTTCAAGGTCCATGTACACGTTGCCCATTTCAAGGAGGACATCTGCTTCATCTTCAACATCTCCCCATTCCCTGAATAAGTTCAAAGATTTACTGTAATATGATAATGCAGTTTCAAATTCATTGTTTTCATGTAAACTCTTTGCTTTTTCAAAGAATTCAGATGTTTCCTTTCTTCCCATCAATTCACCGTTAAAATTTTATAATATAGTCCTTGTAACATATCTGAGGCTACAAATTATAAACCTTACTCCTACAAAAGAAGATCAATGGTTTAAATCCAGATAGTCTCTGATTAAGATTCAAGGGCACTAATATTTTAATGAGAAGTTATATACCAAAAATCAGTGAAGAAATTCTAAATGGAAGGTGTAATAGTTTCAGGAAAAGTGTTTATAATACATTTTTTTACATTTTAAAAGCAGTAAATGGTTTAAATGTAAATGAAATCTATTCATGATGGTTTTACCATGATTGGGGATGATTCAACCTTTAAATAAATTCTGGATTTGATTTTATAACCTTTTAGATAAACTCTGAAAAATTGAGATCATTGCAGAACTCATGAACTAAGGTTAAAGATCATAAAAACTCATGGATTACACTGGAAATTTTCTGGAGTGAAGGGTTGAATCCCTATCCCAAGGTGTTCATGTAAAAAAATTCATAAGGAACTCATAATATTAGATTCAAATTCAGGTTAGGAAGAAAAATATGAAAACGATTGCAATAATACCTGCCTACAACGAGGAAATAGGTATAGGCAGTATAATTTTAAATGTTCAAAGGTACGTGGACCATGTACTGGTGGTTGATGATGGCAGTATCGACAGTACAGCAGACATAGCCAAACTTGCAGGGGCAGAGGTTATCATACACCCCCAAAACCAGGGAAAAGGAGCAGCCCTTAAAACTGGTTTCAGTAGGGTGGGTGGCTACGATGCAGTAGTAACCATCGATGCAGATGGACAGCACAACCCCCAGGAAATACCAAAACTCCTGGAACCCATAATAAAAGGTGAAGTCGACCTTGTAAACGGGAGCAGATACATTGAAGGTGGTGAAAAAAACACCCCCAGATACAGGCGTGTGGGTCAGAGCGTTCTGGATATTGCAACAAACATGAACGGTAAAACCGATGTTACAGACAGTCAAAGTGGGTTCAGAGCATTTTCAGCCCATATCATACCCTCATTCCGATTCAGTTTAAGTGGCTTTGGAATTGAAAGTGAAATGCTCATAGATGCATCTAATGCGGGTTTTAGAATAGGAGAAGTTCAGATAGGTGTTAGGTACGATACTGACAGGAAAAGAAACCCTGTAAAACATGGGGTCAGCGTGCTGGTCAAGATAATTCAGGACATGGAATTTAACAGACCACTCTACTTCTTCACCATTCCCGGTGTTGTTCTCATCATCATAGGACTTGCTTCAGGTCTTATATTCTTTGGAGATTACCTTGGAGGAACTCGAAGCACCCTTGGACCAACTGTCTTTGCAGCTTTGATCGCTGTTATGGGTGTTTTCATTGCATTCACAGGGATAATAATTGACACAGTTTCGAGGTTGATAAAACAGGCCCTAATTAAATAAAGTCTTTTAAAGGGGTTTTTGAAGGATTTAAAATAATTAGTTTTATTACTCGAATTTTATTATTCCCAGAACATTTTTTTTTATCCTTTTTTAACCTTTATCCTTTTCTAACCAATAAACATCTTTTTCATCATTTAAGCTCAAAAATCATTTTTTCTCATAATTTAAGCTCAAAAACCATCTTTCTTTATCATTTAAACTCAAAAACCATCTTTTTCATTTAAAAAAAAAGGTTTCAAATTTGAATGAATATCTACTTTTGATAGATGTTAATATTTAAAAAAACATTTTTATCCCTAAATCATCAAATGATCATCTGAACATTTATGATGTGCATGAAGAGACTTTTTTTATCTTATCTTGAGGTACTTCTACAGGAGAAGTAGCTGATTAAAAGGGGGATTTTGAGATGGAACTGAAAATATTCATACTGACATGTGGGGACTACGGGGCCAGAATTGTTAACACCATTGCTGAGCAGGGTTTTGCATCGAACATAGTGGGCCTGCATGAATTTCCAGAGGATATGCCCGAGTTCATAGACGATTTTAAATCCCAGGTCCCAGAAAACCTTCCAGAATGTGACCTTATCCTGGCACTTGACCTTAAAGGAGATATAAACATGGTGCTCCCAGAGGTAGCACAGAAAAGTGGTGCAAAAGCTGTTATTGCCCCGATACATGACCCCTCCCAGATTCCACCAGGACTTCAAAGGGAGATAATAGAATCTACACCAGATGATGTCCTGGTCCTCTTTCCCAAACCATTCTGCAGTTTGAAGCCCGTGGGAAACCCTGTTGTGGATGAGTTTGCAGAGGAGTTTGGAAGGCCAGAACTTGAGATCCAGACCGATGACCTCGTGAGGAAGGTGAAGGTTTTAAGGGGAGCACCATGCGGCTCCACATGGTATGTTGCAGAAAATCTGGAAGGCTTTCCAGTTGAAGAGGCTGAAACTGAATCAGGAAACAAGATCCACAACTACCCATGCCTGGCTTCAATGAACACAGACCCTTCCCTTGATGATACCATACTGCACCTTGCAGGCTACAACATAAAGGAAGCTGTGAAAAGGGGCCTGGGATTTGCATCCAGATCAGCCGTGGTTTTGGAAGAGGACTGCATGGGGGATGTGGACTGTGATCACAACTGCAGGGATGTCTGTCCCCAGGTGAAAACCGGTGCAAAAACCATCACCATTAATGACAGTGGCAAGGCCATTATAGACCCCGCATCCTGTGGCTGCTGTGAAATATGCATAAGGGAATGTCCCTACGGTGCAATTGAACTGATTGAGGAAAGGATGGATATTTAAGAGAATCATTCCATCTTTTTTAAGTTCAGATTTTTTAAGTTCAGATTTTTTAAGTTCAGATTTTTTAAGTTCAGATTTTTTAAGT
>JABNAD010000072.1_pt1 | contig 95266 bp, 86 predicted proteins | sample 7240381 | NCBI WGS metagenome assembly JABNAD01 (sample SAMN11332834, study PRJNA596920) | anaerobic digester metagenome | biome: digested sludge; isolation source: digested sewage sludge-derived enrichment culture grown on H2/CO2 | place: Germany: Goettingen | reverse complement strand
CCGCTGTACAGCTTGGCAACCAGCGCCTTGTAGTCGTCCTGCGTGAAGCCGTCACCCCACTGGGTAGTCGCCACGGGGATCTGGACGTAGTTGGCCTCGGGATCATCGCCGGAGACAAGGCCCAGAGTCTGGATCTGGTTGGCATAAGAGGACCAGTTGTCGTTGAGAACGATTTCGGTGAGCAGGGTGTTGACCGTAGCAGCCAAGCCCTTCATGGCGGAGGTGATGGTCATGCCCTCGCCGTAAGCGTCGATGATGCCGGACTGGTCGGTATCCACGCCGATGACCTTGGCGCCGTCCACCTTGGCGGCAGCCTCAGCTGCGGAGGTATAGATACCGCCGCCGCAGGCAAACACAGCCTGCACGCCCATGGTCTGATACCAGTTATCCATGTAAGCGGTGATATCGGCATCGCCGAAGAACTGGTTGCCGTAGACATACTCCATGGATACGTCTGTGCCGGTCTCAGCGGCAGCGGCGTCAGCGCCCTGAACATAGCCATAGCCATAACGAACCACGGCGGGGACCGCCATGCCGCCCAGGAAGCCCAGATGGTTATAGCCCAGCTTCACAGCCGCGTAACCGGCCATGTAGCCGCAAAGTTCTTCCTGATACACGGCGCAATACACGTTGCTCAGATCGACATAGTCAGCCATATTCCAGTTGGCAGGATTGTAGTCATAAGTCTCGCCCTTGGCAGCCACGGCGGTCTCCAGAATGTCACCGGCGGCCACGTCCAGAGCCACGAACTTCACGTCGGGATACAGGGGAGCGGCTTCCACGATGGTGCCGCCGAACGCGTAACCGGGCATCACGATGACGTTATAGCCATCGGCCACAGCGGCGTCCACCATTGCCACACGCTCGGCGGTGGAGTCACCGGCGGGCTTGTAGTAGTTGAACTGTACGCTGTTGTCGTCGCAGAACGTCTTGCATGCCTCGTAAGTAGTCTGGTTGAAGGACTGGTCGGTAATGTCACCGTAATCGGTGATCATGGCCACGCGATAGTCAGAGGCAGCCGCTGCGCTGCCGGACGCGGAGGCGGAGCCAGAAGCGGCAGAGCTGCTGCCGTTGCCGCAGGCGGCCAGAGACGCGGTCATGACCAATGCCAGTGCCAGTGCAAGAAACTTCTTCATTGGAATCAAACCTTCTTTCAAAATTTTGGTTGAGTCGGGCGAGAGGTCGCCCTTCCACAAACCATGGGCAATTATATCAATTCTTTCCTTAAATTTCAACTGTAATTAAAAGAGTTTTCTGTTTTGACATATTTTTAAGGAACGGCCTATCATTTTTTTGCCATCTCCACTGCGGTGTCCAGTGCAATTTCCATCATCTGCGTAAAGCTGCTCTGCCGTTCGTCGGCGGGCAGACCCTCGCCGGTGACAATGCTGTCGGACACGGTGCAGATCGTCAGCGCCCGCTTGCCCGCTTCCAGTGCGTTCCAGTATAGCGCCGCAGATTCCATCTCCACCGCGACCACGCCGTAATCCGCCCATTTCAGAGAGTCCTCGGCCTTGTTATAGAAAATGTCGCTGGAGAAAAAGCTGCCCACGACCCAGCTGGCCCCGGACTTGCGGGCCACATTCACCGCCGTCTCCAGCAGTTCATAGTTCGCCACAGGGGCAAGGGTTCCGCCAAGACCAAACTGGTGAGCAAAGTTGGAATCTGTGCAGGCCGCCTGACCCAGCACCACGTCCCGCAGGTTCAGCTTGTCCGTAATTGCCCCGGCGCTGCCCACGCGGATGATGTTGTCCACATCGTAGAAATGGAACAGCTCGTGGGAATAGATCCCGATGGCGGGCATACCCATACCGGAAGCCATGACGGACACGGGGGTGTCCTTATATATACCGGTATAGCCCTGCACGCCGCGAACATTGTTCACAAGCCGTGCGTCTTTCAAAAAGTTATCCGCGATATACTTTGCCCGCAGAGGATCGCCGGGCATCAGGACTGTTTTGGCAAAATCGCCTTTTTCTGCTCTGTTGTGGGGAGTGGACATGAGAATTTCCTCCTTAAAATTTTTAATTTCCATATCGGGACGCTTGTCCCGCAAGTACCCTTTCACTATTCAGCGCTTACTTTTCCAGCGCCTTGACTGCCTTTACTACCCGGCTGGTGCCCAGTCTGTCCGCACCCAGCGCGATAAAGTCCTCCGCGTCCTTTAAATCCGCGATACCGCCGGCGGCCTTGATCTGTACGTTCGGGCCCACATGGGCCTTGAACAGCGCCACGTCCTCCCGGGTGGCTCCGCCGCCGCCAAAGCCGGTGGAAGTCTTGATAAATTCCGCGCCGGAGGCAGTCACAATCTCACACAGCTTGATTTTCTCCGCGTCGGTGAGAAAGCAGGTTTCGATGATGACCTTCAAGAGTCTTCCCTTGCACGCGGCTTTTACCGCCTTGATTTCCGCCAGCAGGTCGTCCCACTTTTCGTCTTTCACCCAGCCCAGGTTGATGACCATGTCGATCTCCTCGGCCCCATTGTCCGCCGCGTCGGACGCCTCAAAGCATTTGGCCTTGGTGGTGGAGTATCCGTTGGGAAAGCCGATCACCGTGCAGATGGGGAGCTTTCCCGCCACATATTCCGCCGCTTGGGCGACATAGCTCGCCGGAATGCAGACGCTGGCGCAGGCGTATTTCATTCCGTTATCGCACAGGGCCTTGATCTCGCTCCACGTGGCTGTCTGGGCCAACAGGGTATGGTCGCATTTGGATAAAATCTCTTTCAGATCCATTTCAGTCGACTCCTTTATGATTGTCAATTGAGTAGTAGCGTATCTTCCCGTTTTCAAGCCGGTGGGTCACCTTTCCCCGTACCTCCAGCCAGTCCAGATGGGCCATCGCCTCCCCCACCGCGAAAAATTTCTGCGTCAGTGGAAATTCGGTCCAGTTTCGGGCACGGATGCTCCACTGCATCCGTCCGGTGATCTCATAGGCGGTCAGTCCCGGTGACTCCGCCACAATCCTTTCGGCGTTGTCCAGCCGGTGGGCGTGGTGGGCCTTCAGTTCTTCGGCCCGCTGGCGCAGATCGCCAGTCTCCTCCCGATGGGCGGGCAGCAGCATCTTTACCGGAAGGTCCTTCACCTTGTCCAAGCTCTCCAGATAGTCCCCCAGTGCATCGGGAACGCCCTCCCACCGGCAGATGTTGGGCGTGATGTGAAAGAGAACATGGTCGCTGGAAAACAGTACGCCATTGCACGCATCATAGAGGCACAGGTGTCCCGGCGTGTGTCCCGGCGTCAGGATGCAGCGCAGCTTTCGTCCGCCATATTCCAGCACCGCGCCGTCGTCCAGCCGGTCAAAGCCCCCGTCCAACGGCTCCGGGCCTTCCATTTTGGCGGGATTGCTGTCCCACAGCCAGTTCATTTCCTCCCATGTAAAGCCGTTTTCCACATAGCTGGCATATTTTTTCCGCCAGATTTCCTCGTGGCTGTACTCCTCCCGCCGGATCGCGTCCGTCCCGCTGAGGAACACGGCGCAGCCGGGCCGGTGGAGATACGTGGAAAGGCCGGTGTGGTCGCTGTGAAGATGAGTCAGGAAAATATCCGTCCGATTGAGGTCCGCGCCGATCTCTCGAAGCTGGTCGTCCATCGCCCGCTTACATGCGGGTTGGTTAAAGCCGGTGTCGATCAGCAGGTTCCGCTCTCCGGTGATCAAAAAACTATTGAGGTTTTTTAAAGGGTTCCCCTCCAAGGGGATGTTCAGGCGCCAAAGCCCCGGCGCAAGCTGCTCAGCCATGTGTTTCTCCTTTTTAATTTCTTTGCCAAGCCCTATTGTAGCAGTTTTTTTGAAGTCTGTCCACGGCTCCCGCGCAATTGGTCAACCTCTTTTTCAGAAGTTTTGCCGGGCGGCGCTATTTTCATTCCAGCCTTGAAAAGGGTGTTTTCGCGTGATAAAATAGAAAAAGTTCGTTTGTGGAGGTCATTTTTAAGTATGAAGAAAAAATTTTTCGCACTGGCCCTAGCGGCTATGCTGCTGATCTGCGCCGTTCCCGCTCAGGCGCTCACCGGCGAGGGAATCCGCGCCGCGCAGACGCTGTCGGCTCTGAACGTGGTTCGGGGCGCGTATAACGTGGATGATTCCGCCACCCGCGCACAGGCCGCTGTGGTGCTGGTCCGTCTGGCAGGAGCCGAGAAGGCCACCGCGGCAGACAAGACCCACATTCCCTTTCAGGATGTGCCCGCCTACGCGGTTCCGTCTGTTCGGTATGCCTATGGACAGGGCTGGCTCAACGGGATCACCGGAGACACCTTTGGCGCGTCTCAGGCCATCTCCACCCAGGCTTACTGCGCGGCCCTGATGCGGATGCTTGGCTATACCAACAGCGACTTTTCCTATGAGAACTCCGTCGCCTTTGCCCGGCACATGGCGGTTGTTTCCCGGAATTACGGCGAAACGCTGACGCGCGGCGATTTGTTTGAGCTGACCGCCGGGGCGCTGTACGCAACCTATAAGGGAAGCGACGACACGGTTTTGGACCGTTTGACGGCCTCCTCCGCTACATCTGCCGCCACAGCCAAGGCTCTGGGCCTTTCCAATCAGGAACTGACCGCCCGACAGGCTGCCGACCGATTTACCGCCGCCGTGTTTCAGTTGAGCATGTATGAAACGGGCAAAAACTATAACGTGGACGAGCCGGATGGCACCGCCAGCGGCTTTTTTATCAGTGAGGACGGTCTGGCCGTCACCAATTATCACGCGATTAAAGGCAGTTCCACCGGTATTGTCAAGCTGGTCAGCGGCGAACAGTACCCCGTGGAGAAGGTTCTTTACTATGACGAGGGCATTGATATCGCGGTTTTGCGCATTGGCACCAAATCCATCACGGGCGTGAAGACTCCGGGCTTTGTCCATCTGGAAATGGCCTCCCGGAACACCCTGCGGGCGGGCGACACGGTGTATACCATCGGAAGCCCCCTTGGGCTGGGCCTCGCCATTTCCTCCGGCATTATCAGCGACGTCAGCCGGGAAGTTTCCGGTTACAGCACCCCCTGTATCATGTCCACCGCCGACATCTCCCAAGGCTCCAGCGGCGGTGCGCTGCTGAATGTCTATGGGCAGGTGGTGGGCGTCACCTCCGGAGCATTTGTCTTCGGCAACAACATGTATCTGGCTGTGGCCATCGACCCTGTGCTGAAGGCTGATCTGACCGTAGAGGGCCAGACGCTGGATCAGGTGAAGCAGTTTGAAGAAAATCAGGCCAGCAAAGCTGCCTGAGCGCCTCCGCACGGATTGTCTTCTCTAAGGTGCGCTTCGCCGTGCAATCCATCCCGCAAAGCGGAGCATGCCTCCGTCAGGCTTCTTTCCATATGCAAAGCCGCCCCGGCTGGTACAGCTGGGGCGGCTCTTTTTCTATTTGGTGGAACTTAGCCCTCTTTCAGCTCACTGAGAACGCCGTTTTCGTCCATCTGCGCCGGGATGATGGTGTTGGCGGTACATTTGGCGATGTTGTCGATCCGCATTTTGGCGGGGTAATCCGCAATCATGCTCACGGCCACGCCGTGGCGCTTGGCCCGGCCGGTGCGGCCGATGCGGTGGACATAGTCCTGATTCTCATCCGGCACGTCGCAGTTGAACACCACGTCCACATCGTCCACGTCGATGCCCCGGGCCGCCACATCGGTGGCCACGAAGACCCGCAATTCGCCCTTACGGAACTTTTCCATCACCTGCTCCCGCTTCTTCTGGGGAATGTCGCCATGGATGCACTCGGCATCCATCCCCCGCATCTGCAAAAACTTTGTGATGCGCTCCGTGGACCCCTTTGTGTTGCAGAAGGCCATGGCCCGGTCATAGTTTCCGCCCTTCATAATGCGGTCAATGGCCTCGGCCTTTCCATCGTAGCTGACTTCCAGACGGTACTGAAGGATATCCGGCTTGTTCTGCTCGTCCGCCCGAACGGTAATCTCCTCCGCGTCCCGCTGATAAACCCACGCGATGTCCATAACCTCTCGGGAAATGGTGGCGGAAAACATACCCAAGTTTTTCCGCTGGTTCATCCGATCCAGCAGACGGGTCACGTCATGGATGAAACCCATGTCCAGCATGCGGTCGGCCTCGTCCAGCACCACGGTCTGGGCGGTGTCCACCCGCACGGTGCGCCGCTTCATATGATCCGCCAGCCGCCCCGGCGTGGCCACGACGATCTGGGGCTTTTTCTTCAAAATGTCGATCTGCTTATTAATGGGCTGTCCGCCGTAAAGACACACGATCCGCACACTGGGGCGGTACGCCGCGATGTCCCGCAGCTCCTGCGTGATCTGGATGGCCAGCTCCCGGGTGGGCGCCAAGATGACCGCCTGAACGGATTCGTCCTCCGGATCGACGTGCTCCACAATGGGGATGCCGTATGCAAAGGTCTTTCCCGTTCCAGTGGGAGCCTTGGCAATCACGTCCTTCCAAGCCAGCATGGGCGGGATGCACCCGGCCTGTACAGGCGTGGAAACTTCGATATTGCGCTTTTCAAGGGCGCGCATCATCTCCGGCGACAATCCCAGACTGTCAAACCGGACGCCTTCTGTTAATTCCATAGTTGTTTTGTCCTCTTCCAATCTTGTTTTTACAGCGCCTCAATCCTAATTGGGGCGCATTTTTTCTTTTTGTATGAAATATCTGTTATTATATCCGTTTTACCGGAATTTGTAAAGGGCGCGCCCCTTTTGGGCGTTTTCCGCCATCGCCTTTGATAACACGAACGGCTCTTTTCTCTGCGGAGACATCCAGCCTTCGCGTCCAGTCTGCGGATATTCGGCAAAAACACGTGCAAAGCGCGCGGAGAGCTTACTCTCCGCGCGCTTTTGCCTTCCATTTTAGCGATGGGGTACATGCCAGATATTGTCCGCGTATTGTCTCACAGCCCGGTCGGCGGCAAAAATACCGCTGCGGGCAATGTTGTGCAGACTCATTTCGTTCCACTTCGCCGGGTCGGCATAGGTCTGTGCCATCCGCTTCTCCGCGTCGCAGTACGCTTGAAAATCCGCCAACAGCAGATATTCGTCCGCCGGGCCGCCCCGGTCGCCAAACAGCAGGCGCTGGTAGAGATCCTCATAGTTCACGCCGTCCCGGAAGCCGGTCTTCAGCGCGTCCAGCACCCGGTGAAGCACCGGGTCCCGATTGTACAGCCGCTGGGAAACGTATCCTTCCCGCCGAACCGCCGCCGCTTCGTCGGAGCGAAGGCCGAAGAGGAACATGTTCTCGTCTCCCAGCACATCGTGCATCTCCACGTTGGCACCGTCCAGCGTCCCCACGGTCAGCGCGCCGTTCATCATGAATTTCATGTTGCCGGTTCCGCTGGCCTCTTTTCCGGCGGTGGAAATCTGCTGGGAGACCTCACTGGCGGGCATCAGCCGTTCTGCCAGCGACACCCGGTAGTTTTCCAGAAACGCCACCTGCAATTTGTCCTCGCAGATGGGGTCGTGGTCGATCTGATCCGCGAGGGAGTTGATGAGATGGATGATCCGCTTTGCCACCGCGTATCCCGGCGCGGCCTTTGCCCCGAAAAGGAACGTATGGGGCTGGGTGATAGCGGCAGGATCGTCCTGCAATCTTTGATAGAGCGCAATAATGTGCAGCACATTCAAAAGCTGCCGCTTATACTCGTGGAGCCGCTTCACCTGTACGTCGAAAATCGCGTCCGGATTCAAAAAAACTCCTTGCTGTTTTTTTGCGTAGGCGGCGAAATCCTCCTTATTTTTGCGCTTGATGTCCGCCAGACGGATTAAAACCTCCCGGTCGGCGGCGTAATCGTCCAGCTGTTTCAGCGCCTCCGGCCCCATCAGATACCGCTCCCCGCCCGTCAGGTCGCACACAAGGCTGTGGAGCCGGGGATTGATCTCCGCCAGCCAGCGGCGGTGGTCAATGCCGTTGGTGACGTTGGTAAATTTCTGCGGCTCCATGGCGCAGGCGTTTTTGAACACGTCCTTCTTCAAAATCTCAGAGTGCAGCGCGCTCACGCCGTTGACGCTCATTCCCCCCGCAATGCACAGGTTGGCCATGCGCACCACGCCGTCCCAGATCACCGCCGTGTCCCGAACCTTTTCCATGTCATGGAAGAAGTTTTCACAGGTTTCCTGCCAGCGCCGGGCAATTTCCACCGTGATCTGCCAAATACGGGGCAGAATCTGCTGGAACAAATCCTGCGGCCACTTCTCCAACGCCTCCGCCAGCACCGTGTGATTCGTATAGGCCACGGAGTGGGTGGTGATGAACCACGCCTGATCCCACTCCATGCCCGCGTCGTCAATGAGAATCCGCATCAGCTCCGGAATCACCAGAGCCGGATGGGTGTCGTTGATCTGGAGGACATTTTTCTCATGGAAGTTGACTAAGGTTCCAAACTCCGCCAAATGCTTTTCCGCAATGCTCTGCACCGTGGCGGAGACGAAGAAATACTGCTGTTTGAGACGCAGGGACTTGCCCTCGATGTGGTTGTCCTCAGGGTAGAGAACCTTGGCGATGACCTCCGCCATGGCCTCGTCCTCCGTGGCCTTGAAATACTCGCCCTTGGAGTAAAGGCTCATATCCACGGGCTTGGGGGACTTGGCGTCCCACAAGCGCAGGGTGTTGGTGTGGCGGGTATTGTAGCCGGCGATCTCCATATCGCAGGGGATGGCCAGCACCGTGGTCCCCCCTTCCTGTACAATGTGAAGATGTCCGTCATCCCAAAACTCCCGCAGCGTCCCGCCGAAGCGGATCTGCTGGGCCTCTTCCGGCTTGGGAAGAAGCCACGCGGAGCCGATCCCCTTCCAGCTGTCAGGCAGTTCTACCTGCTGACCTTCCACAATCTTCTGCTTGAAGATGCCAAGATCATAGCAGATGGAATAGCCTGCCGCGGGAATTTCCAGCGTACTCAAAGAGTCCAGATAGCAGGCCGCCAAACGGCCCAATCCGCCGTTTCCAAGACCTGCATCCGGCTCCAGCTCAAAAATATCTCCCGCCTGAAAGCCCAGATGCTCCAGCGCTTCTTTCATCTGAGGCAGAACACCCAGATTATAAGCATTTTTTTGCAGGCTCCGTCCCATCAAAAATTCCAGAGATAAATAATGGACTTTCTTCTTTTTCTCCCGGCGCGTCTCCTTTCGCGTCTCCACGCTCCGCAAGGCCATGGCATCCCGCAGCACCAACGCGCAGGCGCGGAGCATCTCCGCGTCTCCGGCCTCCTCAGCGGTCTTGCCGAAATTGACCATCAGCTTTGCGGTCAGGGCGTCTTCCAGTTCTTTTGTTGTAAATGCCGTCATTCTTTTGCCTTATCCGCGGACTTCTCTTTTTGATCCGCAGGTCCTTTCTTTTGGGTCACCTTTCTCGCGGCAGTCTTTTTTGCCGCAGGCTGGGCAGTTCCCTCCTCTAGCTTGGGCTGGTCGGGCTTTCCCACCAGTTTGGGCTGGTCAGGCTTTCCCGCCAGTTTGGGCTGGTCGGGCTTTGCCCCCAATTTGGGCTGGTCGGGCTTTGCCGCCAGTTTGGGCTGGTCGGGCTTTCCCACCAGCTTGAGCTGGTCGGGCTTTCCCGCCATTTCAGGGGAGTCCTCCGTCTCGGACATCGGCTCCGGCTCCTCCTCTTTTTTTGGCGGAGCCTCCTGTTCGGCGGGCGTTTCGCCCAAAGCTGCCGGCGCAGAAGCCCCCTTTGTCTCCGGTTCTTCTTTGGGGATAGCCGGTCCGGGCTGACCGGTCACGCTGCGATAAATCCGCAGGTACTCACCCGCGCTGCGTTTCCAGCTGAAGTCTCCCGCCATGCAGCGCTGCTGCAGGCGGCGGAACTGATCTCCATAGTCCCAGTAAAGGCCCACGGCCTGCCGGATGACAAACAGCATGTCGCCGGAGTTATAAGCGGCGAACGTGAACCCATTGCCCGTGTCCCGCCACGACTCATAGGGCTGGACGGTGTCCTTCAAGCCCCCGGTTTCCCGAACGATGGGCACCGTGCCGTACCGCATGGCGATCATCTGGCTCAGTCCGCAGGGTTCGCTCTTGGAGGGCATCAAAAACAGATCCGCTCCGCCGTAGATCGCCATGGACAGTGCCTCGTTATAGTCCAGCCGGACCGCCATCCGACCGGGATACTGAGTCTGCGCCCAAGCGAAAAAGTCCTGATACTGTTGGTCACCCTGTCCCAGCACCACCATCTGCACCGGCAGCTCCATAATATCGTGGAAGACCTCTTTGATAAGGTCCAGTCCCTTGTGGGGCACCAGCCTGCTGACCACTGCCAGAATCGGCGTGTCCGGCTCCTCCCGCAGAGCCATCATCCGCTGAAGCTCCGCCTTGTCCTTTGCCTTTCCCGCAAGATGCTCAGCTGTGTAATTCGCCGTCAGATACTTGTCTTTCGCCGGGTCATAGCGTTTCATATCAATGCCGTTGAGCACGCCGGAGAGCTTATAAGCACACCGGCGCATAACGCTCTCCATTCCATGGGCAAAAAAGGCGTACTTCAGTTCCTCGGCATAGCTGGGGGACACGGCGGTAACCGCGTCGGTGCAGAGGATGGATGCCTTCAGCAGATTCACATCGCCGTCCATCATAATGGTGCCGTCGTCCACCCAGCCATGGTCCAGACCAAACAGGTCGCCCACGACTTCTGTGCCATACCGGCCCTGATACTCAATGTTGTGAATGGTCATGACCGTGCGGATGGAGCGGTAGCGTGCTTCCCGCACGCCGTCGTCCTTCAGGTAGATGGGGATGAGAGCGGTCTGCCAGTCGTTGCAGTGGATCACATCCGGCCAGAAGGCCATGTGGGGCAGCATCCGCACCACGGCTCGGGAGAAGAAACCGAACCGCTCCCCGTCGTCCATATAGCCGTATAAATTCCGGCGGTTAAAATATTGCTCGTTATCCAGGAAGTAATAGGTCACTCCGTCCCGCAAAAGGCGAAACAGTCCGCAGTAGCACCGCCGCCACGCCAGATTCACATAATCGTAGCTCAGGTACTCCAGCTCCTTGCCAAACTGCTCCCGCACCCGCTGGTACAGCGGCAGCACCACGGCCATCTGCACACCCTCCGCCGCAACAGCGGCGGGCAGAGAGCCGGAGACGTCGGCCAATCCCCCTGTTTTGCAGAAGGGCACGGCCTCGCTGGTCGCATACAAAATTTTCATGGCAGTTTCCCCTTTCCGTTCTCACAGCACCGGTCCGAAGAGGCGGACCCACCCGGCGTCTGCGTGTTACACGCAGGCACCCTTTCCCAGTACCAAGGGGTAAGAGGAGTGACCGATCAAGGTCCGGTCCGCCAGCACCTCTACCCGTTTATCCGCGATGATATAAGCAAGATCCGCATTGCGGCGGATCACCGTGTCCCGGAACAGCACGCAGTTGCGCACCCGCGCGCCCTCCTGCACCGCAACGCCGGGGAATAGAATGGAGTTTTCCACAAGGCCCTCCACATTGCACCCGTCGCCCACCAAAGAGTTGACGCAGCGGCCCGCAGGACCCACATAGCTGGAAGACTTGTCGGCATTCTTTGCCCGAATGGGCCGTTCCGGCGCAAACAGGTCCACCCGGATAGCCGGGTCCAGCAGCTGCATACTCCGGTCATAATACTCTTGTACGGAGCGAATCTGCGCGGCAAACCCCGTCCAAATATAAGAGCGGATGTTCAACTCCTTCACTCTGGCCTGCAGCACATCGTGCCGCCAGCTGTATTGATCGCGGCTGATGCACTCGTCCACCAAGTCCTTTAAAAGCTGGGTGGAGACGATGTAAACTTCCAGCCCCCGATAACCCCGGGGAGTGTGCATATGATAGAGAACCTCCCGGACACGTCCCTCGCTGTCCGGCTCAAAATAGATGCCGTTGTCCACAGCAAAGCTGTCGTTTCCGCACACGGCGGTAATGTCCGCGTCAGAATGAATATGTCCCTCCAAAATCTCGCTGAGAGGCAGATTCACCACAAGATCGCCATCCATCATCGCCACATAGTCCTGACGGATAGTATCCAAGTAGCTGCGCACGCCTGCCAGCGCCTCCATCTTGCCCCGAAACTCGCCGGTTCCTCCGCCCTGCCGCTCATAGGCGAAGGGCGGCAGCAGCTTCAGTCCGCCGCGTTTACGACTCAGATCCCAGTTCTTTCCGCTGCCCAGATGGTCGATCAGACTTTGGTACCGACCGTGCAGCACTATGCCCACATCCGTGGCCCCGGCGTTCACCAGATTGGAAAGGCCAAAGTCGATGGCCCGGTATCGTCCGCCAAAAGGCATAGAGGACGCAGAGCGCGTCTCCACAAGGTCTTTCAGGTCATTCCGCTTTTCATAGCAGAAGAGGATTCCGTGCAGTCCGTTCATCTCGCCACCTCCTCGCCGTTTTTATCCAGCATGGTCTTGGGAGGGACCACGGTTCCCGCCTCCAGCACGCAGCCCGGAGCCAGCACCGAAAGGCCCCACGCCAGCGGGTCCACCGTCTCCGGCGACGTACCCACCCGGCAGTTCTCTCCGATCATCGCGTCCTGCCCCACAATCGCATACTCCACCACGGCCCCTGCTTTCACAGTAACGCCCGGCATCAGCACGGAATAGCTGATCGAGGCGCCCTCCTCCACGTTGACCCCGGCAGAGAGGACCGAATTTTCAATCCTGCCCTCCAAGTCGCCGCCGCGGTTAAACGCGCTGTGGCTCACGCGGGCGTGCTTGCCGAGATAGGCCGTGGGCATGGAAATGGATTTGGCATAGATGGGCCAAGACTCGTCCAGAAGGTCCAGACCGGACTCCGGAGACAGCATATCCATATTGGCGTCCCACAAGGACTCCAGCGTCCCCACATCTTTCCAATAGCCCGTGAACCGATAGGCGGCCATCTTTTCCCCATTGCCCAGCATGGCGGGGATCACGTTTTTCCCGAAGTCGTTCTCCGACGCGGGATTTGCCTCGTCCGCCTCCAGATAGGCCCGCAGGGTCTTCCACGTAAACACATAGATACCCATGGAGGCCAGATTGCTTCTGGGATGCTTCGGTTTTTCCTCAAATTCCTCCACCATGTCGTCCCCATCCACGTTCATGATACCGAAGCGGGAAGCCTCGGACCATGGAACCTCCATGACGGAAATCGTGCAGGCGGCGCCGGATTCCTTGTGCCGCTCCACCATCTGGGAGTAGTCCATCTTGTAAATGTGGTCGCCGGAGAGGATCACCACATACTCCGGGTCATACCGGTCCACAAAGGCGATGTTCTGGAAGATGGCGTTGGCCGTGCCCTTGTACCAAGTACCGCCTGCGGCGGACTGATAGGGCGGCAGGATATGAACGCCGCCGGTGGAGCTGTCCAAATCCCAGGTCTGGCCGTTGTCCACATATGCGTTCAGCTCCAGCGGGCGATACTGTGTCAGTACACCCACGGTGTCAATGCCGGAATTGGCGCAGTTGGACAGAGGGAAATCAATAATCCGGTATTTTCCGCCAAAGGGGACCGCGGGCTTTGCCATCTCGCCGGTCAGCACGTACAGGCGGCTTCCCTGCCCGCCTGCCAGCAGCATGGCGATACACTCTTTTTTCATGCCTCTGCCTCCTTATTTCTCGAGTCTCGCCGCCGCGCATTTCGCGGCCGCTTTGCCCGGGTTCCTCTCTTGTTCCGCTGTGGAGCCGCCCGCTTTTTGCGGCGCGGTTTTTTCCGGCTTTTTTCCCGGGACTTTCACTGCTTTTTCAGCGGACAACTCTACCGTTTGCGGCACGGGCCGGGTTTTCTTCCCGGTGGGACGCTTTGTCGTCTTTCCCGTAGTTTTTTTCGCGGCAGCCGTGCCCTCTCCCCGGAGAAATACACCGCCAAAGGGCGGGATGCGCAAGGCCACCGAATATTCCCGTCCATGAGAAGGAATGGCCTCCACGGCTACCGGCTCGGGGTTTCCGTATCCGCCGCCGCCAAATTCCATCGCGTCGGTGTTGAACACCTCCACATACCGCCGGTGATCCGGCACGCCCACCCGGTAGTCCGCATAGGCGTTTGGAGAGAAGTTCACCGCACACAAAAGGTCACGGCCTTTTGCGTCTCTGCGAAGGAAAACCACCGTGTTGTTGTGGTTGTCGTCCGGCACCAGCCATTCAAACCCCTGCCACTGAAAGTCCACCTCCCACAGCGGCGGTGTCTTCTGATAAAACCGGTTGGCCGCCCGGAAAAACATCTGCGTCTGCCGATTAATCTCCGTGTCCAGCAGATACCAGTCCAGCTGACCGCCTGCGTCCCATTCGTGCCATTGGCCAATCTCCGGCCCCATAAACAGCAACTTTTTTCCGGGATGCGCCAGAAGGTAGGCATAGAACCCCCTGAGAGAACGGAGCTGATTCTCATAGTCTCCGGGCATCTTCCCCACCAGCGACCCTTTCATATGTACCACTTCGTCGTGGGACAGAGGCAGCACATAGTTCTCGGAAAAGGCATACATCATGGAAAAGGTGATGTCCTTGTGGTTAAACTGGCGAAAATAGGGGTCCAGCTTCAGATAGTGGCACATGTCGTTCATCCAGCCCATGTTCCACTTCAAATTGAACCCCAGCCCTCCCGACTCCGGCGGGCGGGTCACCAGCGGCCAAGCGGTGGATTCCTCCGCCACCATCAGCACGCTGGGGTCCACGGAGAAGGCCATGCGGTTCAGGCTGCGCAAAAATTCCACAGCCTCCAAATTCTCGCGTCCGCCGTCCTTGTTGGGGGTCCACTGTCCGGCGGGCCGGTCGTAGTCCAGATAGAGCATGGAGGCCACCGCATCCACCCGCAATCCGTCGATATGGTACATTTCCAGCCAAAACCGAGCGGAGGACAGGAGGAAACTGACCACCTCGGGTCGGCCATAGTCAAAAATACGGGTGCCCCATCCGGCGTGCTCCCGCTTTTTCGGGTCGGCATATTCATAGCAGCAGGTTCCGTCAAACTCGTACAGGCCCTGTTCGTCCTTGCAGAAGTGAGCGGGAACCCAGTCTAAAATCACGGTGATTCCGTTTTTGTGCATGTAATCCACGAACCACATGAAGTCCGCCGGGGTTCCGTAGCGGGACGTGGGGGCAAAATACCCGGTGCATTGATAACCCCACGAGTCGTCCAGCGGGTGTTCCGTGATCGGCAGCAACTCCACAGCGTTGAATCCCATGTCCTTCACATAAGCGGCAAGATCCTTGGCGATGGCGCGGTAATTGTAAAATCCCCCGTCCTTGGGCCGCCGCCACGAGCCGAGATGCACCTCGTAGATGTTCAGAGGCGAGGTGTAGACGGGCCGGTTGCCCTTTTTCTCCCGGAATTTTTCGTCGGTCCACGAAAAGCCGGAGATATCTATGAGCTTGCTGGCCGTGGCGGGACGCGTCTCTGTGTGGAATCCATAGGGGTCGGCTTTATAGCGCACCTTCCCGTCCGTCCCGGTCACTGCGTATTTGTAAGACGTGTACTGCGGCAGGTCCGGCAAAAAGCCAACCCACGTCTCCCCCTCCCGCTCCAGCGGCGCGGCGAAAACATCCCACTCGTTGAAATCCCCCACAACGCTGACATGCGCGGCATGGGGCGCCCAGACCCGGAACGTCCACCCCTCCTTGTTCCGTCTGCGCGCGGGATGTGCGCCAAACCAAGTCCAACCATCCGTCAGGGTGCCCGCATGGAAGCCGGAAGCCTGTCCGCTCTCCGCCATGACCTCACTCCTCTCCCGCCGGGGACTGTTCGTCCGCAGGCAGTTAATCGTTTTCGTCTGTCTTACGGTCCACTGTTTTTGTTATAATAATTATACCCCACGGTAAAATAAGCGTCAAGAACGCGACCTGTCGAAATATAAGAGGTGCTTTCGTGGATTTCAACGTCTTTTTATGGAAAGGAACGGGATTTTTTTACAATTCCGTTCTTTTCCAAAGAACAGCGTCTTTTAGAAAGCAGTCTTATGGCACTATGCGGCGAGGCGGCCGTCTTTGACGGTCGCCTCGTTCCATTCAAAATCATGTTTTTCCGTGGATCTTCATCCCGCATTTGGGGCAGGTAATCTCCACGCTGCCCTTGCCCACCGGCACGCGGCAGATGGTCTTGCAGCCCTTGCAGGTGAAATACTTGTGATCCTTGTCGGCGTGGCGCTCCTTGGCGCCGCGGCGGCCGCTTTGGAATTTCCAGCGCATCTGCACCCAGCGGCTGTTCTCCTCTCTGCGCTTATAGAGGTTTTTGGAAAACATCCGAAAGATCGCCAGAACCCACAACACCATGGCCGCCCAGTACAGCACCGCTGCCGCCACCGCCGCGCGCCGCTGCAGGAACATAGAAACGATGTCCAGAATCAGGCAGGCCCATATCGTTGCCATCCCCAGCTGATCCACGCCGTTGCGCCCATACATCAGACGGGCAAATCCGTTTTTTAATTTTTGCATAAACCCCATAGAGGAAGGCTCCTTTTTGAAAAAACATATCCCATTTGGGATTTGAGACATATTTTACTCGCAATTTTCATTCCCCACAACCATTTCTGCTCGGAATTTACAAATTGGTCATTTCTTTCTGCTTTTCGGGGACGGACATTTCAAGGGCGGCGGCATTATTTCCCCAGAGACGACCGGAATTTACAATTAGATATTTATTTCTTTTGCATACAATGGTATAATGTCTTTTGTTCAAAAATAAAAAAGGGAGTGTATCATCCATGGCAAAGAAACAATTCAAAGCGGAATCCAAGCGGCTGTTGGATCTGATGGTGAACTCCATCTACACCCATCACGAGATCTTCCTCCGGGAGATCGTCTCCAACGCCAGCGACGCATGTGACAAGCTGTGCTACAAGGCGCTGACCGACGAGAGCGTGGGCCTTGGCCGCAAGGATTTTAAAATTGAGATTCGCGCGGACAAGGACGCGCGGCTGCTCACCGTCTCTGATAACGGCGTGGGTATGGACAAGGAGGACCTTGAGCGCAATCTGGGCGTGATTGCCTCCTCCGGTTCCTTCCAGTTCAAGCAGGAGGTTGGAGACGACGCAAAGGACACCGATGTCATCGGTCAGTTTGGCGTGGGCTTCTATTCCGCGTTCATGGTTGCCGACCACATTACAGTGGTTACAAAGAAGTACGGATGCGACACGGCGTACATGTGGCAGTCCTCCGGCGCGGACGGATACACGGTTACAGAATGCGAAAAGGACGCCGTCGGCACCGATATCATCATGCACATCCGCCCCGACACGGACGACGAGAAATACAGCGAATTTTTGGAAGGCTGGCGCATTCAGGAACTGGTGCGCAAATACTCCGACTATATCCGCTTCCCCATCCGCATGGAGGTCAGCAAGACCCGCAAGAAGGAAGACTCTCCCGACGACAAGCCGGAGTATGAGACTTACAGCGAGGTGGAAACGCTGAACTCCATGGTTCCCATCTGGCAGCGCCAGAAGTCCAAGGTGAAAAAAGAGGAATACGACAAATTCTACCGGGATAAATTCAGCGACTACGCAGACCCGCAGCGGGTGATCGCGGTGTCCGCCGAGGGTACTGTGACCTACAAGGCGCTTTTGTTCATCCCCTCTCAGCAGCCCTTTAATTACTACTCCAAGGATTTTGAGGCAGGTTTGCAGCTCTATTCCAACGGCGTGCTCATCATGGACAAGTGTGCCGACCTCCTGCCGGAACACTTCCGGTTCGTCCGCGGTGTGGTGGACTCCCCCGATCTGAGCCTGAATATCTCCCGGGAGCTTTTGCAGCATGACCGGCAGCTAAAGGTCATTGCCTCCAATCTGGACAAAAAGATTCGCGCCGACCTCGCCAAGATGATGAAGGACGAGCCGGAGGATTATGCAAAGTTCTGGAAGAACTTCGGCCGTCAGCTGAAATACGGGGTGGTAGCCGACTTCGGCACCCACAAGGCAGATTTGCAGGACCTGTTGCTGTTCTATTCCTCCACAGAGAAAAAGCCCGTGTCGCTGGCGGACTACCTCTCCCGGATGAAAGAGGGACAGGAGAGCATTTACTACGCCGCCGGCGAGACGGTGGAGTCCATCGACCGCCTGCCCCAGCTGGAGGGGCTGAAAGACGCGGGAACAGAAATTCTTTACTTCACGGAGGACGTGGACGAGTTTACGGCCCAGACCCTCATGACCTATCAGGAGAAGAAATTCCTCTCCGCCCTGTCCGGCGACGCCGCCCCCGCTGAGGACGGGGAAAAGAAGCAGGAGGAAAGCGGAGAAGACGATCACAAGGCTGTTTTTGACTTTGTGAAGGAGGCACTTGGTGATCAGGTGAAAGAAGTCAAGGCCTCTAAAATCCTGAAATCCCATCCCGTCTGCCTCACCGCCGGAGCAGGCCTGAGCTTTGAGATGGAGAAGTATTTTGCCGCCGTCCAGCCGGAGCAGGCGCTGAAAGCAGACCGCATTCTGGAGCTGAACACGGCGCACCCCGTGTTTGCTGCGCTGGAAAGGGCCGTGACGGACGACCCAGAGAAGGCGAAGAAATATGCCACCCTCCTCTTTGATCAGGGATTGCTGATCGCGGGTCTGCCGCTGGAGGATCCCTCCGGCTATACCGATCTGGTGTGTGAACTGCTGGTCTGATTCCCCCTAAAAGCACATTTGATCTGCCGGAAAGGTCTCAAAGATCTTTCCGGCAGATCTTTTCAGCTTCGTTTAACGCGAGTTTTTTCGTCGGCGGCAGGATTTTTTTGTTTCGGCAAAGCACACACGCAGCTTGCGCTCCGGCATGTCATCAAAGGGTCTTTTTGTGCATAGACCGGAGTATGCAGACCAAGGCGCATCCGCGCCGGAGGAGGAAACGATATGAAGGCCGTATTTCTGGGCGCTGTGCCGAAAAAAACCACACTGGATGAGGACACGGCGAACCCCTGCTGCCGATTTCAGATCAACGGGGTCCTGTATCGCCTGCCCGTCTCTGCCGCCCGAGACTTTGCACTGCTGAACTGTTTGCAGATCGGCAGGACCTATGAAATTAGAATTCTAAACGGACTTGTGTCGGCCGTCTGCCCCTGCGATGCGCTGCCCCCCGCCCCAGCCCCGTTCAGCGGCTATGTTCCCGGTCTGCGGACGCTGAAAAACCTGCTGGCCACTGCCATGACCCCGCTGGGACAGGCGCTGTATGTCTACGGCGGCGGCTGGAACTGGCAGGATACCGGAGCAGGGCCGCAGGCCGTCTCCATCGGCCTTGCGCCGGAGTGGTTCGCGTTCTTCCAAGCACAGGTCCTCCGCTATTCCTATCGGGACTTTTACCCCGCCTACGGGCGGAATTCCTACTACTTTGCGGGGCTGGACTGCTCCGGATATCTGGGCTGGGCGGTGTACAACACGCTCCACGAAGCCAGCTGCCTTCCCGGCTATGTCGGCCCCGCTCAGGAGATGGCCCGTGACTTTGCCCGCCGGGGCTGGGGCCGGTTGACGGAAGATGCAGGCAGTTTCTGCCCCGGGGATGTATGCAGCATCACAGGCCATGTCTGGCTGTGTGTGGGAACCTGCGGCGACGGCAGTATTCTGCTGGCCCACTCCACACCCACGGAAAGCCGCCTCGACTGTCCCGGCGGCGGCGTGCAGCTCAGCGCCCTGTCTCCGTCCGATTCAGACAGCTGCGCGGCGCTGGCGTTGGCAGAGTCCGTCATGAAGCGGCACTGTCCCGTCTGGTACCGGCGATATGCGCCGGTGCGAAAGCCCTATGCCGTGTATACGGATTTTTCCGGCGGCGTGTTCCGCTGGGCGTTTGAAGATGGCGGTGTTCTCACGGACCCGGACGACTTTGCGGCGCTTGGTGCAGAGGAAATTGTGACGCGGTTGTTTAGCAGCTTGTAAGCGATCCGTTTCAGCCGCGCGGCACACTCCGCAATCGTCTCTTTCTTAGCCAAAAAGGCCCCGTCTCTCTTCCGTGAGGAAGAGAGACGGGGCCTTTTGTCACATGGACCGAAATACGTCCTTGTTCTTCATGAAATACTCCACGCCGGAGTACAGCGTGGTCAACACAATCACCCACACGCACACGGTGTTCAGCACCGCGGGAATGGGCAGGAACATCAGCACCACGCAAACCATGGTGGCGGCGGTTTTCACCTTGCCGGACCAGCCGGCGGCAATGACCCTTCCCGCATCGGACGCCAGCATCCGCAGTCCGCTCACCGCGAACTCCCGGCAGATGACGATCAGCAGCGCCCAAGCGGGCATCAGCCCGATTTCCACAAACCAGAGCATGGCGGCGGTCACCAGCATTTTGTCCGCCAGCGGGTCCGCGAACTTTCCAAAGTCTGTCACCAGATTTCGCGCCCGGGCAATCTTTCCGTCCAGCAGATCGGTGAGGCTGGCAAGAATAAAAATCACCAGCGCCACGTAATTCGCGCCGGGAAACCCCCAGTACAGCACAACCATGAATACCGGAATCAGCAAAATCCGCAGGACCGTCAGCTTATTGGGTAAATTCATGGGGCCTCACTCCTTTTCTCCGGTCAGCTCGCCGTCCATCGTGCCGGTAAGGCGGACGTTGACAAAGGTACCCGGCTGAGCCTCATCCCCGGAAAACCAGATGCGTCCGTCGATGTCCGGAGACTCCGAATAGCTCCGCCCATAGTAAAGCTGCGCCTGCGTGTCAAAGCCCTCGCACAACACCTCGCGCACAGTACCTAGCACGGATTCGTTGTACCCATCGATCACGTCGGACTGCACGTCCACCAAAAGCTCCGCCCGGCGCTGGGCTTCCTCCGTGTCCACATGGTCCATTTTCGCGGCCAGCGTTCCCTCCTCCGGAGAAAACGGGAACACGCCCGCCCGCTCAATTTTCGTCTCCCGCAAAAAGGCGCACAGTTCCTCAAACGCCGCGTCATCCTCCAGCGGCAGTCCCGCAATGATGCTGGTGCGCAGCACCAGACCGGGAATCTTCTCCCGCAGCTTTTTCAGCAGCGTCAGTAGCTCCGCCTTGGTATCCCGGCGATTCATTGCCTTTAGAATCGCGTCGTTGCAGTGCTGGATGGGCAGGTCAATATACTTCAAAATCTTCGGCTCCGCGGCCACGGTATCAATCAACTCGTCGGTGATTTCGTCGGGGTAAAGATAATGGAGCCGAATCCAGTGGAAGTCCAACTTACACAGCTCACGAAGCAGGTGGGCCAGTTCGTGCTTTCCCGTCAGATCCGTTCCGTACCGGGTGATATCCTGCGCAATGACGATCAGTTCCTTCACGCCCCGGTCCGCAAGGTCCCGTGCCTCTTCCAACAGATGCTCCATGGGGCGGCTGCGGTACTTGCCCCGCAGGGATGGGATCACACAATAGGCGCAGTGATTGTCGCAGCCCTCCGCAATGCGGAGATATGCATACCATGGCGGGGTGGAAAGCACCCGGTCCCCTTCCTGCTCGGCCGTGTGAATGCTGCCAAAGCGGCAGGGCCGTTCACCGGCCATCACCGCGTCCACGGCGGCGGAAATGTCGCCGTAACTGCCGGTGCCAAGAATTCCGTCCACCTCCGGCAGCTCTCCCAGTACATCTTCTTTGTACCGCTGGGCCATACAGCCGGTGACCAGAATCTTTTTCAGCTTTCCAGCCTTTTTCAGCTCCGCCATCTGCAAAATGTTGTCAATAGCCTCTTCACAGGCGGAGGCCAAAAACCCGCAGGTGTTCACCACCGCCACATCCGCCCCGCTGGGGTCGGCGGCGACAGAGTGTCCCCCCGCCGCGACGGCGGCCATCATCTGTTCGCAGTTCACCTGATTTTTTGCGCAGCCCAGAGAGATAAACGCAACACTGTAACTCAAAATACTTCCTCCAATGCTTTGGTTTTCATTTTTTAGACCGTGCCCGAACAGGACTTTTCTTCGGCAAAGCCGCTTCACGGCGCCTTGGCAGCAGTTTTAATGCGTTTTGGGAGAAGGGGCTCAGTCCTCTTCTCCCAGCGCCTCCCACCGGGCAAGTCCCTCTTTCACGTCGCCCCAGCCAAAGCCCCGGCGGGCCAGCGCGTCGGCGGCGCGTTTGCGCTCCCGCTCATCCGGCGGGCCCTTGCGAAAGCGGTCCCGGAGATATTGCTCGATCAGCTCCGCCGGGTCCGGGGCGGCAGCCATGGCGTCCTCCCACAGTTCCCGGTTCACGCCGTGTTTATACAGCTCGCTGCGATACCGTCCGGGGCCATAGCCCAGCTGCGCACAGTGGCGCACCAACAGCGCGGCATACTCTCCGTCATCAAGCGCGCCGATGGCCTCCAGCCACTCGGCGGCGTACCGTGCTTCCGCCTGAGAAGCGCCTTTTTCCGTCAGCTTCTTCTCCAAATCCCGGCGGGACATGGCCCGCCGCCCGATCAGAGCCGCGGCTTTCGCCTTCGTATCAGAGGTTCCAGCGGCATTTTTCAGCCGTTCCAGCGTCTCTCCGTCCAGTTCATCCCCGCTGCGAAGGCCAAAATCCAGCAGTTCCTGCTCCGTGACCTTAAGAAGGGTTCCATCCTCTAAAAACACCAAGACTCGGCCGTTAATATGCTTTGACCGCTCCAGATGGTCAATTTTCATCGTTGAAATCGTCGGCGTCCACATCCACGGCCCGGCCCGCGGCCTTTGCGGCCACGCGGGACTGTCCGGTCAGCAGTTTGTCAAAATTCTTGCGGATGTCCGCATCCAGCTGCTCCGTCACCTCGGGATTTTCCTGCAAATACTTTTTCGCGGCGTCCCGGCCCTGCCCGATGCGCGTCTCGCCCATAGAGAACCAAGATCCGGACTTTTGCAGCAAATCCAGCTTCACACCCAGATCCACCAGCTCGCCATACCGCGAGATGCCCTCGCCATACATGATGTCAAACTCGGCCTCCCGGAACGGAGGGGCCATCTTGTTTTTCACCACTTTGGCCCGGGTGCGGTTGCCGATCAGCTCCGTCCCGTTTTTCAGTGCTTCGATGCGGCGCACGTCGATGCGAACAGAGGCATAGAACTTCAGCGCACGGCCGCCGGTGGTGACTTCCGGGTTGCCGTACATCACGCCCACCTTTTCGCGCAGCTGGTTGATGAAAATAACAATGCAGTTGGTCTTGCCGATGGCGCCGGTGAGCTTGCGCAGGGCCTGGCTCATCAGCCGGGCCTGTAAACCCACGTAGCTGTCGCCCATGTCGCCCTCGATCTCCGCCCGGGGAACCAGCGCGGCCACGCTGTCCACCACCACCACATCCAAAGCGCCGGAACGCACCAGCGCCTCGGTGATCTCCAACGCCTGTTCACCAGTGTCCGGCTGGGAGATCAGCATGTTTTCAATGTCCACGCCCAACGCCCGGGCATAAGTCGGGTCCAGCGCGTGCTCCGCGTCCACAAAGGCCACCTCGCCGCCCTTTTTCTGGGCCTGCGCCACTACATGGAGCGCCAGCGTGGTCTTGCCGGAGGATTCCGGCCCATAGATCTCGACAATACGGCCCTTGGGAAGGCCACCGATCCCCAGCGCCAGATCCAGCGACAACGACCCGGTGGGAATGGTGTCGATCTCCAGATTCGCCCGGTCACCCAGCCGCATGATAGAACCCTTGCCATATGCCTTTTCAATTTGGGAAATGGCGGTTTTAATGGCCAGATCCTTGTCGGATGCCGGCTCCGCCTTCTTGTCCGGCAGCGAGGACGCCGCCGCTTTATCTCTTGCCATGCTTTCTTCCTCCTTGTTTTTCAGGCAGCCGTCTCTGCCCGGACCAGAAATTCAGTGTGTATCTCATCCGATCCCATCGGTTTTTAGGGTAACACCGCACAGAGATTGCGTGCAGATTGCGCAGTCAGATTTTTCGTCAGATCGTATCGGAATTTTGCCGCCATATTGACGTATGGCAAAAAACTTCTGTGCAAGATGGCGGAAAACATCCAAGAAAGCTGTGCGCAAAGCCGCTAGGCGTTCTTTGTGCGGTGTTGCCTGAAATGTACGTTCCTTCTCCGCCTGCACTGCCCGAAGCTCAAACCTCGGCGCACAGCGTTCCAAACACGACACGGGGAATGTCGTGGGTGTCCTTCACCACTTGGATATCTCCAAAGCCCGCCGCGCGCATGATCCGCAGCGCACTGTCCGCCTGACCGATTCCCACCTCGAAATACAGCCGTCCGCCGGGTGACAGCGCCTCCCGCCACTTCTGCACGATATCGCGGTAAAAATCCAGTCCGTCTTCTCCGCCGTCCAGCGCCAGATGCGGCTCGTAATCCCGCACTGCCGGTTCCAGCCCCGGAATGTCTCCGGCGGGAATATAGGGTGGATTGGACACGATGCACTGGAACTCTCCCAGCGCTACCGAGGGCTTTTGCCGCGCGTCGATCTGCAAGGAGATTACACGCCCGGAAAGGCCGCAGCGCCGGATGTTCTGGCGGCAGATTTTCAGCGCCGCCTCGCTCAGTTCGCCCAGTACCACCCGGGATTGCTGGGTTTGGCTGGCAATGGCAAGGCCCACGCAGCCGCTCCCCGCGCACAGGTCCAACACCCGGCACTCACCCACCGATCTGCAAAAGTCGATGGCCTGAGCAGCCAGCACCTCAGTGTCGGCCCGGGGGATCAGCACATCCGAAGAAATGTCCAGCGGCAGTCCGAAAAATTCCCACTCGCCGATCAGATACGCCACCGGTTCTCCTGCCAGACGCCGCTTCAGCAGATCGTACGTCCGCTCCTCCAACTCCGGCGAGGCATACAGCGCTCCGTCCCGAACCAGTTCTTCCCGGCTCTTGCCGGTGGCAAAGCACACAAGCTCCCGTGCCTCCAGCGTTGCCATCTCCACCCCCGCGGCCTTCAAGCCAGCCCGGAGGTCCATATACAAATTATTATAGGTCGTGCTCACTTGAAATTCTCCCTTTTCAAAACACACACCCTTACCAGGCGTCCTGTCCCTTTTTATCCGGCAGAACAAGCTCCAGCGACCGAATCGCGCACTCGATCATGGAATCGTCCGGCTCGTTGGTTGTGAAATTCTGCATCCACATACCGGGCGCGGTCAGCGCGCGGGCAAGACCGGAGCTGCTGCGCCCCACCCAGCGGTTAAATTCATAGGTAATTCCCACCACCAGCGGCAGCAGCAATAGGTGCACCAGCGTCCGAAGCCATACGTTTGTAATGGGCCACACACCAAACACGGCGGAAGAGATCAGAATTGACACAAAGATCACCACAAACAAAAAGCTGGTTCCGCAGCGGGGATGGTGCCGAGGCTGGATGCGCACGTTTTCCACCGTCAGCGGCAGACCCGCCTCGTAGCAGAAAATGGTCTTGTGTTCCGCGCCATGGTACTGAAATACCCGGTAAATGTCCTTCATTTTGGAGCAGGCAATCAGATAAATCATAAAGATCACGATCTTCAAAATACCTTCCACCACGTTTCGTCCCCACAGGGGGAATCCCGGGAAAAAGTGAAGAATTCCACCGGTAATAAACGTGGGCAGCACCAGAAACAGCAGCACAGACATGCCCACACCCAAAAAGGTGGCAAACGCGATCAGCGCCCCCTCCAGCTTTTTGCTGGAGAGATGCTTTTCCAGCCACAGGTCGAATTTAGACGGCTGCGCCGCCTCGTCCTCGGGATAGAAATCCGCCGAATACATCAGGGCCTTCACGCCCTTAATCATGGAATCCAGAAAATTCACGGTGCCCCGCACCAGCGGCCACCCCAGAGCGGGATGACGTTCTTTGATGAGATGAAGTTCCTCCACCTTTTCCACCAAATTTCCGTCCTGATCCCGCACGACGATGGCCTGCTTTTCCGGTCCGCGCATCAAAATGCCCTCGATCAGCGCCTGCCCGCCGATGCTGGTGCGGAAGGCGCAGGAATTGTTATCTGCCATGTGTGTCCCTTTCTATGTTTTTTAGAATAGCACAGATTTTTTATAAATACAACATTTGTTCTACACAATTGTACGGTCTAAAGGTTCCCGCCGATTCCTCCGCACAGCGCAAACGCCCACGCGCCGACCGCCATGGGACGGCACGGCGCGAAGGCGGTTTTTTAATTTCCCATGGGCAGGCGGATGGTGACCACCGAACCGCCGCCTTCGGCGTTGGCAATGTCGAATTTTCCGTTGTGCAGCGTGACAATTTCATCGCAAACGGCAAGGCCGATGCCGCTGCCCCGGGCCTTAGAGGAACCCTTGTAAAACTTCTGCTTTACAAAGGGCAGCTCCGCCTCCGGGATGCCGGGGCCAAAGTCCCGCACCCGCACCACTTCGTATGCATTCTCCATGGTGACGGAGGCGGCGATGCGCTTACCGGAGCCGCCATGCTTGGCAGCGTTGTCCAACACATTGCAAAAAACCTGCTTAAGCCGCTCCGGATCTGCGGAGATAGGGGGAAGCTCCTCATCGTCGGTGTCGTATTCCAGTTCAATCCCCTCCTGACGAAACAGTTCCCGATAGGTGAAGATGGCGTCTTCAAATTCGCTTTGCAGGTCCACATCCGGCTCCACCCGCAGCGTAAAGCGCCCGTCCTCCATCTTGGAAAACTCCAACAGCTCCTCCACCATGGTGGAAAGCCGCCGGGCCTCTCGCAAAATAATGCGAATGCCCTTTTTCATCTGCTCCGGCTCGTTGGAGGGGTCGGCCAAAATCGTCTCGCCCCAGCCATTGATGGCTGTAAGCGGCGTGCGCAGCTCGTGGGAGACGGAGGAGATAAACTCCGTCTTCATCTTTTCGTTTTGTCCGATTTTCAGGGACATATCATTGATGTTATCCACCAGCCCTGCCAACTCGTCCGTATATCGGTTTTCAATTTGGATGCCGTAGCCTCCGCCGGAAATGCGTTTTGCCGCGTCGGACACCACCGCCACCGGCTCCACCACCCGGTTGATGAACAAGAGGTTCGAGATGACCACCATGGCCATGCAGGCCGCCGCGATTAAAAACACCGCCAGCACCGCCAGCATCACCTGCCGGTCTACGGTGCGCAGCGCCGTCACCAGCCGCATCACGCCCACCACACGCTCATTGAACATCAGCGGGTAGGCCACGGACAGAATGCTCTCTCCCGTGGCGGGGTCCTTTCCCTGAAAAACAGCCTTTTCCCCCGTAGAAACCGCATCTGTGATATCGGTGGTCCGAGGCGAGGTACCCACGGTGAGTCCGTAGCTGGACGCCTGAATGCGGCCGCTGGGGCTAATAAATTGCAGCTCGATGCGGTCTTTGTCGTCAAAGGAATCCGTGTAATACACCGCCATCTGATAGTATTCGGTGTAGCTGTTCATGAAATAGCTGTTGAAGGAGTCCGCAGCGTCCTGCACCCGAATCTCCAGCCCCCGCTGCATTCCACTGTAATAATAGCTGGCAACACCGGCGGAAAACAGCGTCACGATCAGCACCAGCAGAACAAACACCGGCATGATGGTATTGATAATCCATCTCTGGCGCAGTCCGCTGATGCGCAGATATCTTTTTTGTTTTTTCCCGCCTTTTTTCGGCATTGCTTTTCGTCCTCTTTTTCCTGTATTCCCGCCGCGGGCTTAAAGGCCCCACTTGTATCCGTATCCCCAGACCGTGGTGATAAAAGAGGGATTGGTTACATCGTCCTCGATTTTCAGACGGAGCCGCCGGATGTTCACATCCACGATCTTCAGCTCCGCAAAATAGTCCCGGCCCCAGACCGTATCCAAGATTTCCTCCCGGCTCAGGGCCTTTCCCGGATTCTCCATGAACATCTTCACGATGGAGTATTCCACCTGCGTCAGCTTCACCCGTCGGCCGTTTTTTTCCAGCGTCCGGTTGCGGGTATTCAGCAGGAACGGGGGCTGGTTTAGTTCTCCGGCGGGAGCAGGCTCCTCTCCCCCGGCCCGGCGGAACAGCGCGTCTACCCGCGCGGTCAGTTCCGCGGGAGAAAAGGGCTTGGTCACATAGTCGTCCGCTCCGGTCATCAGCCCCGTCACCTTGTCCATCTCCTGAGAGCGGGCGGTGAGCATAATGATGCCGATCTTCGTATTGGTGGCCCGGATGCGGCGGCAGACCTCAAAGCCGTCGATCCCCGGCAGCATGATGTCCAGCAGCGCCACCCGCGTATCCGGATTGTCCTTTAAGCACTCCAACGCATTCTCCCCGGTCTCCGCCTCAATCACGTCGTATCCTGCCCGGCGCAGATTGATCACGATAAAACTACGAATACTGGACTCGTCCTCCAGCACCAAAACCTTTTTCATGAGCACTTCCGTCCTTTCTCTGCGGTTTAGTTGTCGCCCGCCAGCCACTCCGCCGTAATCAGGCTGAAGGCTCCGCGCAGCTGATCCTCGGTAATGCCCAGCGTCCACGAATTGTTGGCCGCCAGCAGCTCCGCGGAATAAATTGTCTCCGCCCTGCGGCTAAGGATAAATCGCCCCCCCCGCACGGCCTTAATTTCCCGGCTGTCGCCGGTGATAGCGCTGATTTTCATAAACTCCTGAAATTCGGCGCCATTTCGGAAGAAGAAGGTCACCGTTGTCTCCTCGGGGCCGACCTCCCGCCGCACCAGCACCTGATCCCGCCAGCTCTCCGGCAGCACCAGATACCAGCCGTCATCCACATTGTGGTAGGTGGACTGCACCCGGGTGGACGCGCCCGATGCGTCATAGCCGAACCACTCGATGCGGTAATAGCTCTGCGCCTCGTCCGATCCGGCCAGCAGTACCGGAACCGGCACCTCCGTTATTTTGTCGCCGTTGATATCCATGGGATACAGTGACAAAAACCGTGCCACCTCCGTGGATGCGCCGGTGATGTTGGACAGGACAATGTTGTTCAGTTCCCCGTTTCGAGAGATCAGAATATCCGTGATCTCCGTGCTGGAATCCACCACGCCCACCACGAACAGGGCCGGTATTCCGCCCTGAACAGCGCCGGTCACAACTCGTCCGAGGTTACTCAACTCCGCCATGGTCACGGAAATTTTGGAGGAGGATTTCAGCGTCATCGTCCCATCCTGCCAGATATACATATCCGCAAGGCCCATTCCCTCCGTGTCGGCGCGGAAAGTCACCAGCTCATTGAGGCCGTCGCTATCCAGATCGGTCAGGACGTATTTCACGTAGGTCGTGCGCAAAATTTCCTCAGGCTGACCGTTTTCCAGCGTATAGATGGAAAGCGCCTGCATTTCGGACGCGGTTTTCCAGCCCACCACCAGCTCTGTGCGGCCATCGCCGTTCAGATCGCTGTAAACAACGCTGAAGATGGCGCTCCCGCTGCCCTCGATCACCGCGGACTGCTGATAGCTGCCGCTCTCCGCGCTGAAAATATAAATTTTCAGCGGTTTTTCTTCCGTGGGTTTGCGCATAAATGCCAAAGCTTCTTCCTGCCCGTCCCCATCCAAATCCACCAGCTGCACCGGCTGGATATTCGACCCGGACGACGGCGCGGCATACTCCGCGCCCTCCTCGATCAGGGCGGTGATGCTGGCCTCCAGATCCTGATACTCGCTGGGCAGGCTGGGCAGGCAGTAAAGGTCCTCCACTGTGCCCAGCCTCAGTCCGGTGCAGCCGCTTAAAAAGAGGCACAGAGCGGACAAAAGGATCAGGGCGGTTCCCCGCCCCAGCTTCTTTTTCAACGCATCCGCCCCTCCTTCCTCTCCCCATAGATACCGGGATTTTATCATTTCAATTATAGCAGTATACCATAATTTCTTTTCGTTTGGTAGTGTTTCTTTGCGTTTCCCAGTCCAATTTACCGACTGTTCATGTTTTCACAGGGTACCCGTCACATTCCCAAGATTTTTGCAAAATTTCGCTTTACATTTTTAAAAATCATGCTATAATATCATTTGTCTCTGAGTTCCGTAGGATTCGTTTTCGTCCCGCGCTTTTCATTTTTCCTCAAAGGCTCAGTTTCATCAGATTCCGCGCGGCATGTTTCAAGCAGCAGTTGTCTACCATATGGGGGCGTAGCTCAGCTGGGAGAGCAAGTGGTTTGGTTCTATTCCCTCTCGTTTTGGGGCGTAGTTCGTTTGGCTGGCATTTGGTTCGCATCACACAAGAAAACTAAAAATTTAAAAAATCTGGGGGCGTAGCTCAGCTGGGAGAGCGTACGGTTCGCATCCGTAAGGTCGAGAGTTCGATCCTCTTCGTCTCCACCATATTATTAAAACAATGGGTGCCACTGGCAAAAAGCCAGTGGCACCCATTGTTTTTGGGATTTTTGAGACTCAGATTTTTTGTTTGGTGAAAAGATGAAAAAGCCGAAAAACAAAGCTAAAATATCAACTATCAGGACAATCTGCGGCACCTCCCCACATAAGAGGAAACGGCTCATCCCCCGCCCTGTCGTCTGCAAAATCGCAATCGAGACAAAATAGCCGTATAGATCGGAATTCCGATGCAAAAGCCCCAGAGAAATGCCGCGCCGTACCGAATTGTTACCGGTTCCCGAATAGAATGGAGACAAACTGGTCGAATTTTCGGACGATTCCGACGCCGACTATCGCCGCGCTGCCCAGACCTGCTTGGACCCAAACCGGATTTGTAAGGGGCCGGCAATCTTATCAATACAAGGACAAGACCACCGGGCAAAGTCAAATAAGATACGCCGCCGGGAGAGAGTGAAACTCTCTCCCGGCGGCGTTCATTACGGTTGCATCGACCTATGTCGGCAACTGTCCTGCCGGTTTGACCTCCACTGTCCACAAGAATATTCTTTATGCGCTTGCCACCTTTTACAGCTTTTCGTATGCTTCCTTTGATACCGGTTCGTGCCACTCGGTGGAACTTTCTTCGCTGGGAACCTCCACGGCAAGATGCGAAAACCAGCTGTCCGCCGCCGCGCCGTGCCAATGCTTCACCTCGGCGGGAATGTTCACGATATCGCCGGGGTAAAGCGCCTGTGCATGCTTGCCCCACTCCTGATAATAACCCTGTCCCCCGACACAGACCAAGATCTGGCCGCCGGTTTTAGCGTGGTGGGTATGCCAGTTGTTCCGACAGCCCGGCTCAAAGGTCACATTGAAAATTCCCACTTGCGAAGTGGAAAGGGGTGCAAGATAGCTTTGCCCTGCAAAATACTGGGCTAACCCATCATTGGGATTCCCAATGGGAAAGAGAAGCTCTCTTTGATAGGCGGCTTTTGCATTTTTCGATGAGCTGTTCTCCTCCGCCCACACGTCCTTGGCCATCCGAAAGGCCGCCCACGCTTTGGGCCATCCAACATAAAACGCGAGCTGGGTCAGCACCTCGGCGATCTCGGTTCTGGTAATCCCGTTCTTTTTGGCGTTTTCCAGATGGTATTGGAAGGAAGAATCCACCATGCCCATGCTCATTAGCGCGGTCACAGTGATCAGGCTCCTATCCCGCAGAGAGAGCTGCGTCTCCCGGCTCCAAACCTCTCCAAACAGCACCTCGTCATTCAGATGCGCGAATTTGGGTGCAAATTCCCCCAAGGCGTCTCTGCCTGCCGTTTGTTGTTCCATACTTTTCACTCCTTTTCACATCTGCTTTTTTGACTAGATAGCGAAGCCATACCGCATCGCCCTCCAGCGCCTTTGCATCTTTCAGGGTAAAGCCCACCGGGGCGTCCGCGCTAATCCCCTCCTTTACCTGAAAGAGCGTCGGCGTTTTCGTAGAGCCATCCGCACAGAGGGCGGTCACTACGCTACCTCATCACACATTCCGGACTGGATAAACGACCCGTTCAGTACGCCTTCCCCGTCGGGCCGCTCTCCGGAGCTTCCATATACTTCTCCATGATCTTTCCATCCAGCGAGGTCATCATATGGCAAAAGACATACGGTCAGTTCATTGCGGTTCCTCTCTAATCTGAGCAATCCAGCGGTCTATTTCCGCTGTCCGTGTCTGCAAGTGGTCTTCTTCAAAGCGGATATTGAGGCCGCTTTTCACAGTCGCGCCCACACAGGCTTTTTCAATATCCTCAAAGGTATGGCCGATCCAGCCGCCGTTGGTGGCAAAGGGATAGATGGTTTTGCCGTTCCAGTCACAGGCAGAGAGCACGGTCTTTACCGCCGGAGCTGGCGTGTACCACCAGACCGGCGTGCCCAAAATGATGGTATCATAATCGCCCGGGTTCTTAGCCAGAGGGTGGACAGGGGTTTAAACCCGGAATCCGCCTCCCGCTGCCCCTGACTGACAATCTCGTCATAGCTTCCGGTATAGGGCGCGACGGTCGCAATCTCGGCAAGATCGCAGCCCAATACCTTTTGAATTTGCTCCGCAATCCTACGGGTATTTCCACCGTAGGAATAATAAAGCACCAACCCGTTCATTTTTTCTCCTTTAGCAATAGGATTTTTCATAAATGGCTGCACATTCCGCATCGGACAGCGGTACGCGGTCGCAGGCAAACAGACCGCCCATGGTGGCGCGGGCATTCTTGGCCAGTGTCATTGCCTCATCTGGCCGGATGCCGTAGTCGCTCATTTTCAGGCCGTCCACACCGCAGGCTTTCTGCAAAGCATTCAGCGCCGTGATGAAATCCATCGGCTCCTTTGCTCCGGTCATGCCAAGCATCTTTGCCAACTCTACAAACCGTTCGTCACAGGCGTGCTTCTCGATAAAATGCGTAAAATACGCCTTGGAAATCATGATCAGCCCCGCCCCGTGGGGCAGTGCGGGATGATAGGCGCTCATGGCGTGCTCCATGGAGTGTTCGCTGGTGCAGGAGCCTGTCACCATTGACCAGCCAGGCAGAGTATTGGCAAAGGCCATATTTTTCTTGTTGCTGGTTTCAAAATAGACTTTTCCCTGATAGACGATTGCCGAATTAATGGGGTGGACCTGCGCCTGCTCTCCATCGACGGTTGCCAGATAATATACCTTTGCCTGGTGCAGGAAATCAACTGTTTTACTCGTTTTTCCAATCTACCCCTCTTAAACTGTTCTGTTACGGCATGGTTTCAGTCATGAATTTTCCAGCCGTTCAGCCATTTGGCTGTTTCGGCAGTGCTGCGGTCGATGATTTCGCTGTGTCCCAAGTCCAGCTTGCCGACGGCCTCCATGTCTTCCTCGCTCAACTCAAAATCCCAAATATTCAGATTTTCCTCCATGCGCGCTCTGTGTGTGGACTTGGGGATGATGACAACGCCCCGCTGGGTATTCCAGCGCAAGGCAACCTGAGCCGCCGACTTTCCATATTTTGCGCCAATCTCCGACAAAACCGGATGGGCAAAAATATTGTGCTTGCCTTCCGCCATAGGCCCCCATGCCTCGGGCTGGACTCCAAATTCCTTCATGGTTTCCAGCGCGCCGCTCTGCGCGAAAAACGGATGAAGCTCCACTTGATTGACCGCAGGCATGATTCGCGGATTGACGCACAGGTCCGCCAAACGCTCCGGGTAAAAATTACAGACGCCGATGGCGCGGATTTTCCCCTCGTCATACAGCTCCTCCATAGCGCGCCAAGCTCCGTAATAATCGTTCATGGGCTGGTGGATCAAATACAGATCAAGATAGTCCAGCCCCAATTTTTTGAGAGATGTGGCAAACGCCTTTTTTGCGTTTTCATAGCCCGCATCCTGAATCCACAGCTTTGTGGTAATGAACAGCTCCTCACGGGGAGTACCGCTTTTTTTCAAAGCCGCGCCCACCGCTTCCTCGTTAAAGTAGGCTGCGGCGGTGTCGATCAGGCGGTAGCCCGAAGCGAGCGCATCCAAAACGGCCTGCTCGCAAACCGCCGCATCCGGCACTTGAAAAACCCTGAAGCCCTCTTTCGGCATTTTGACTTCATTGTTCAGTGCTACGTATTCCATATTGAAATCTCCTTTTTGTGTGTTTAATGAGATTTTCGAAGAATCGAAAAGCAGTGATAGTCTCTAATTTCAACAGCTCCTCCCCATCCTGTATGGCCCAATCTGCGGCGGCAACCAATTCGATACCATGCTCCACAATGACCACAGTATAGCTTTGGAATATAAGCCGCCGGAGCAGTTCCAAAAGGCTTTTGACATCGTTGCCGTGCAGCCCGGTGAAACGCTCATCCATCACATAGATATTGCCTTTTTGATGCAGTTTGCTGGCTGTTTTCAGACGCTGTACTTTACCTCTGGAAAGAGTGATGGTGGGCTGCCCCAAGGTCATATAGCCAAGCCCCACATCATAAAGCGGCTGCAATCTGGCGCTGATTTTGGGAGATTGGAAAAAATCCGTTGCCTATTCAATCGTCAGGGACATAATTTCTTCTAGGTTCTTTCCGTACAGCTGATATTGCAGAGCCGTTTTGTTGAACCGATGACCGCCGCCCTCCTCGCAAAGGATTGCAGCCGGATAGATGGCAGGGGCGGAGCGGTTTGCCATACCGGTGGGCTTCTGATCGGTCACGATCACTTAACAATACATCGAAAAAGGTTTATCGGCATCCAACAATGGAAAATCCCGATAAAGCCAGCCCTGCCAGCTTCCCCCTGAAGGCCGGAAAAAACGGATACCGCCCTGCCGGATGGGTTTTTGCGGATCAAAAAGCGTCTCTTCGTCTAAAAGCATTCGCTGTCCAAGTCCGGAGCAAGCCGGGCACATCCCGAGAGGGTGATTTAAGGAACAGGCGGTCGCCCCTCCGGCAGAAGGATTGCCGATTCGTAAAGCCAGCAGCCTGATAAACGGCGCAGCATCAATGGCTGGCCCTACGGTGGAACGGGCGTTGGCACTGATTGTTCTTTGGCCTACTACAATAGCGGGCGTCAGATTCAAAATATAATCCATTGACCCTATCTCATTGCAGCCATTTTTCGATCTCTTTGATGGAACGCTCTGCCGTGCCGCCCCGAATCGCAATTCCTTTTTCAACCACCGCGGTGGGACAGAGCCGTTTGATGTCGCTGACGCTTCCTCCCAGACCGCTGCCTTCATGCGTGCAAAAGGGTTTTATGATTTTGCCTGAAAAATCATAATGCTCCAGAAAGGTAAACACCGCCATCGGCATCGTTCCCCAATAATTCGGATATCCCAGATAAATGGTGTCATATTTTTCAATATCCGGAAGCCAGTTTTTCAGCTCCGGACGGGCGTTCCCGCGCTGGTCGGCTTGTGCCTCGGCAATACATTCGTTGTACTCCCTGGAGTAGTCTTGCAAGGGAGCGATCTGAAAGAGATCTGCCTGCGTTAACTTTAAGATTGTATGAGCCGCCAGTTCTGTGTTGCCAATCTTCAGCGTCTTTAAGATTCCATTCACATAGTTTTCATCACGCCTTGAGAAAAACGCAATTAAACGCGCCATTTTCTTCACTTCCTTTTCTCTGATATTCTTATTATAAAGCGATTTGGCTTGACGTGGAATATCCAATCCGTTATCATAGTATAAACTCAAAGTTTATAAAAAGGTGAGAAAGAGCCATGTATAATAGTTTGCTTGACACATTTATTATGGTTGCGGACTGCGGCAGTTTTACCAACGCGGCGCAGCATCTCTATATCTCCTCCACCGCTGTCATGAAGCAGATGAACGCTTTGGAAAATCACCTGAATCTGCCGCTGCTTAAGCGCACACCGGCTGGAATTTGCTTGACGGCAGAGGGAAAAGTGATCTATCAGGATGCAAAATTCATGATTGATTATTCCAAAAAATCCATTGAATGCGCAAGGGCCGCGCATCTTTCGGCAGATACAACTTTTTGCGTGGGGACGTCGCTCCTGAACCCAGCCAAACCGTTTATGGACTTATGGTATCGGGTCAACAAGGATTTCCCGGACTACAAACTGCATCTGGTCCCCTTTGAGGATGAACATACGGGAATTCTCTCAGAGGTTGAAAAGCTGGGAAAAAAGTTCGACTTTTTGATCGGTGTGTGCGACTCCAAAGCGTGGCTGACTCGGTGCAATTTTTTGCAGCTCGGAAGATATAAAAAAATGATTGCCGTATCACGCGAACACAGACTTGCAGGGAAGAAAAGGCTCAGCATAGAGGATTTATACGGCGAAACTTTGATGATGGTGGAACGCGGTGACTCCGGCGTCAATGATTTTCTCCGCAATGATCTGGAAAAACACCACCCGCAGATCCGCATTGAGAGTACGCACAAGTTTTACGATCTGTCGGTTTTCAATCGCTGCGCGGAAACGAAAAATGTGCTGCTGACGATTGAATGTTGGGCAGACGTACATCCGGGGCTTGTAACGATCCCTGTAAATTGGGATTATGATATTCCCTACGGCCTGCTGTACAGCGGGCACGCGCCGGAAGATGTGCATAGATTTGTGGATGTTGTAAAGGCACAATGCCTGAAGACGGAATAAAAGCCATTTGTGCGGGGTTCTGAAAAATTCAGAACCCCGCATTTTCGTCACCCAACTGTTGCGGATGGAGGATTTACGATGCTTAAAAATGACACAGGGCTACAAAGACCGGCCCTGCCGGAGATGGACTTCGCCGTCCCGATTTCCTTCGCCCGGCGCACGGTGAATTATAGCGGGGTGTCCTTTCAAATCGTCAGCCGCTTTTGCTTCTATATATTCCGCGCACTTCACGTTTGCTCTTTCAAACATTTTTGCATTCATACTGTTACGCTCGTTTTTGTGATTGTCCGCTCTTTGCTTTGAGTTTTATGTTCGTTATAGGACTTGAATTCGAGCTTACTCACCCTTTCCCTATAAACATTCTGCTAATCTGAGTTGATTTACTTAATTTGAGAATTTTTTTGAAGCAAAGGGGTGATTAAAATGGATATTGCTTCACGTATTAAGGAAGTTCGCAGTGTCCAAGGCGGCAAATACAGCGTAACGATTACACAAAGAAGCCGTCAGGGCAGCGCAAGCGCTGCCCTGACGGCTTCTTTATTTTCTCACTGAACGGGCAATATGCCGCCCACGGGCATTATAGTGAGCGCCATACCATGCTCGTTCACGGTCCAAAGATACTGAGCGCCTGTTTCTTTATCCAGCAGGATATGAAACGTATCGCAGGAATTGGTCTGCGTATAGATCACCTCAAAACGTGGTTCCGTCGATTTCTTCATTGCTTTCACCGGTCTTTCTTACTTTAGGCTTCATGCTCCAGAACACAACGTTCATCAGGACGACGATCACGCACACCATGACCATCGCTGCCCAGAATCCAATGTTCAGGCCCAGAAGCTGCGTGGTGTCAAACAGTTTCAGCCAAAGATTTGTCCAGTTCATCGTCTATTCCTTCCTCAAAGAAGTTCGCCGTAATGGCGCACATACGCTTTTTTCAGACTGGTCGCCAGTACCATGTAGAGCAGGATGCAGGGAATCAGATACGCAAAGTAACTGCCCGGCAGCGCTACAAACCCCAGCATCCGGCCAAAGCCGGTAAACGGAATGACGGTCAGAAGCGCGATACCGGAGCAGGTCAGCATGGCCAGCGGAGCGGACGCACGACTCTGGATGAAGGGCAGTTTGGGCGTACGAATCATGTGAATGACCAGCGTCTGGCTCCACATAGACTCCACGAACCAGCCCGCCTGAAACATGGCGGCGTAAGTGGTCTGCATCTGCGCCAGCTCTGCGCCGCTGAACTGCTTTGCAAGGTCGTTGTATAGAACCCCGCCGGAGACGAACATGGGGCAAAACACAAAGTACATAAAAATGTAGGTGGTAAAGTCGAAAATGGAACTGGTGGGACCGATCCAGATCATAAAGTTACCCACCGAAGAGGCATCCCACTTCCGGGGAACCGCGATAAATTCTTCGTCTACGTTATCCCAGGGAATGGCTGTGCAGGAGAGGTCATAGATCAGGTTCAGAAAGATCAGGTGAACGCTCTCCATGGGCAAAAACGGCAGCAGCGCTGAAGAGGCCAGCACGGAGAACATGTTGCCGAAGTTGGAGGAGGCGGTCATCTTGATATACTTGATCATGTTGGCATAGGTTTTGCGGCCCTCGATAATGCCCTCCTCCAGCACCATCAGGTCCTTTTCCAGCAGAATGATGTCGGCGGACTCTTTCGCCACGTCCACGGCGGTATCCACGGAAATGCCGATGTCTGCGGCCTTCATGGCGGCAGCGTCGTTGATTCCGTCCCCCATAAAGCCAACGGTGTGGCCGGCATTGCGCAGGATGGTCACCACCCGGGCCTTCTGGTCGGGAGTCAGCTTGGCGAACACATCGGTAGTCTCCGCCGCCCGGGCCAGTTCCTCGTCCGTCATGCGGTCCAGATCGGCCCCCAGCAGCATATTACGCACCTTCAACCCCACCTGCTTGCAGATCGTACGGGTGACCTTGTCGTTGTCGCCGGTGAGAATCTTGGTGGTAACGCCGTGGGCTTTCAGAGCCTTGATGGCGTCGGCGGTGGACTCCTTAGGGGGGTCCAGAAAGGCCAGATACCCCATCAGCACCATATCGCACTCGTCTTTGACTCCGAACGCTCCCACCGGTGAGGGACTGCTCTTCTGGGCGATGGCGATGACCCGAAGGCCGTCTTCATTGAGACTGTCCACTCTGGAGAGAATCTCGGCCCTGCGTTCATCGGTCAGCGGCTGCGCCTGACCATCGTACTCCGCATGGGTGCAGATGGAGAGCATTTCCTCCACCGCGCCTTTGGTGACCATCTGGGTCTTGCCGCTCTTATCCTGCACCACGGTGGAGAGGCGGCGGCGGGTGAAGTCAAAGGGAATCTCATCCACCTTGACGTAGGTTTCGGAGAGATCGGTCAACTGCCGGTTGTCGCGCTCTTCCTCCTCGGTTTTCTGAATGATGGCGATGTCCATCAGGTTTTTATAGCCGGTCTGGAAGTAGCTGTTTAAATACGCATGGCGCAGTACGCGGGCGTCCTCGTTGCCCATCACATCCAGATGGTATTCCAAAACCACCTTGTCCTGAGTCAGCGTGCCTGTCTTATCGGTGCAAAGAACGTCGATAGCGCCGAAATTCTGAATAGAGTTGAGGTTTTTGACGATGGTCTTTTTCTTGCTCATGGCCACGGCGCCTTTCGCAAGGCAGGTGGTCACAATCATGGGCAGCATCTCCGGCGTCAGCCCAACAGCCACGGAGATGGCAAACAAAAATGCCTCCAGCCAATCGCCCTTGGTAATGCCGTTGATGAAAAACACCACGGGTACCATGACCAGCATGAAGCGGATCAAGACCCAGGACACCGCGTTAACGCCCTTGGTAAAACTGGTTTCCACCGCCTCGCCCGCCACGGCGGAGGCCATGGAGCCGAACAGCGTGTTGTCGCCCACCGCCACTATCGCCGCCACGGCGCTGCCGGAGATGACGTTGCTGCCCATGAAGACGATGTTGGTATAATCGGTAACGGTTTCCTGCGGCTCGCTGGTATGGGACGTTTTTTCGATAGGCTCGCTCTCGCCGGTCAGGGAGGACTGGCTGATAAACAGGTCTTTGGCCTCCAGAACCCGCACATCTGCGGGAATCATATCGCCTGCGGACAGATGGACAATATCGCCCACCACCGCCTCGTCCAGAGGAATCTCCTGCGTTCCACCCTCCCGGCGGTCCACCGTGCAGGTGGTGGTGATCATGGCCAGCAGCTTTTCCGCCGCGTTGCCGCTGCGGGATTCCTGTACAAAGCGCAGCGTGCCGGAGATCATGACCATCGTGAGAATAATCACGGTGGTCAGGCAGTCAAAATCCTCCGGCATACTGCCAAAGAGGGACAGCATCGGAAAAATCATATCTGTGATCGTCGACACAAACGCCAGACAGAACAGGATTCCGGTGAAGGGATTGATAAATGCGCTGGCCAGACGCTTGGCCAGCGGCTTCTTCTTTTCGTGGGTAATTTTGTTGTTGCCGTTGGCAAACCGACTGGAAGCGATCTCCTTCTCTCCCAAGCCCTCCAGCTTGGTATTCAGGCTTTTCAGCGTTTCTTTAATCGAGTGGGTCGCCGCAAAGTGGATGCGGCGATCCTGTTCGTCGCGCCGCACCATCTTCTCCGTCATTTGGCGCGTCTGCGCCCGGTTGTTGGTTTTCTGGTTCATTGGTCCTCCTTACCTCCTGTGAAATTGTTTGTGAGGCAAGGCGCTTGATCGTTAAAACAGACGGCCTGCCGCCGTCCGTTTTGGATCGCGTGTCTTGCTCCATCTTCGCGGATTACCATCAGGGTCCATCTGTTTTCACCTCTTTAAATAAAAATGTATCTATATAGAAACCGCTGTGCGGATTATTTTCGGTAATAGCGTTCGCTTTTTCCGATGTACCAGACATCAAAACCGGCAACAATTAGCCATGCGACCATGGCGCCCACAAACCAATGGTTTGAAAACCCGGACCAAAGCCCTTTGCTCAGGAAAATGAGGCCGTTGAGCGCGATCACTTCGCCGATGTTGCGGCAAAGCGGGACCATTTTAATTTTATCCTTTTCTTCCTGGGGCATGTTTTTCCATGCGGAGAGGTGAATATGCCCCTTCCCGCTGGCAAATAAAATGCCTGCAAGGGTGGAAAGGATTCCCAAAAAGATGCAGGTGAAATCCACAATTGCTCACTCCTCAATTTTCAGTATAAAGAAATCGCAAGGAAAATCACATGGCCAAAACCTTGCGATTTCCTTGCGATTTCGCAAGAATTACAAATCCTTGCGTTCTACAGCTTGTCGTTGAACTTATACCCGATCCCCCAAATGGTCAGGATGTATTTCGGTGCGTCTGGATTTGGCTCGATCTTTTTTCGCAGCTTTCGGATAAACGCCATAATATTGCTGTCTGCCAGCAAAAAGTCCTCCTCCCAAACGGCGCGATAGATCTGCTCTTTCGTAAAGACCTCGCCCCGATTTTGAATCAGGAAATACAAAATATCGAACTCTTTCGGAGTCAGATTTATCTCCGCGCCCTGCAGCAGCACTTTTCGGTTTTTGGGCTGTATAAATAACCCTCCAACGCAAATTCCATCATCTGCGGTACTGGGGAAGGAATCCATCCCATCCTTTGCACCCAGAATCAAAGTTGCAGTTTCTCCAGTCATAAACTTATGAATCCCTGACATAAGCTCACCAGCGCAGGCGGTTTTAGGCGGCTCCTGTTCCAATTTATCGGAAAGCCATTGAGCCAGAGCGGAATCCATGGGGATAACGCTTATCTTATTTTTCAATGTGGATTCCTCCTTCTCAAATCAATTCCTGATACCGTTTTTGATATATGCGCTTGGCAATCGTCGTTGACAGCATATAAAGCAACACCATCAGCATCAAAAAGCCAAAATACTGGAGCGGCAGCCGGGTCAGCCCCAGCACCGCCGCAAAAGGAGTGACCGTTAAAAAAGTAAAGGCGATGATTCCGGCCAGCGTAACAAATTGGACCGGGTTGGATGCCCTGCTTTGCAAAAAGGAGACTTTCTTTGTGCGCAGCAGATGCAAAATCAGTACCTGTGTCCACATGGACTCCAAAAACCAGCCCGTCTGAAAAAGCGCCACATAGTGCAGGCGCAGTGTTGGGTCGGTCAACTGCGTATAGGTCGATCCCCCGCACAGCGCCGGGCAGAGGACAAAATACAAAAACAAAAAGGTCAGGATATCAAATACAGAGCTGATTGGTCCAAAGGAGCGCATGAAGCGCCCCAGCGTCTCTCCCGACCACGCGCGCGGCGTGACCGTATCCTCCACATCCACGTTATCCCATGGTAAAATAATACACAGCGCATCGTAGAGCAGGTTTAAGAGCAAAAGCTGAATGGCGGTCATCGGCAGGAACGGCAGCACCGCGCTGGCACAGACGATCGACAGAATGTTGCCAAAATTGGAGCTGGCGGTGATTTTAATATATTTGAGCATATTGGCAAAGGTCTTGCGGCCTTCTAAAATTCCTTGCTCCAACACGGTCAGGTCTTTTTGAAGCAAAACCACATCGGCAATATCCTTCGCCGCATCCACAGCAGTATCTACCGAGATTCCAACATCCGCTTCGCAGAGGGCGGGGATATCGTTCATGCCGTCCCCCAGAAATCCGACGGTATGCCCGTTTTCCCGCAACGCGGCCAGTATCCGCACCTTCTGCCCCGGCGTCAAGTCCGCAAAAACGTCTGCCCGCTCCACAACGGAGCGCAGTTGTTCGTCTGAAAGCTGGTTAATTTCCGAACCCGTCAAGACCCGATCTACGGAAATCCCAACTCTGCGGCAGATCGACACCGCGATCTCCGCCCGGTCTCCGGTCAAAATTTTAGGCCGCACCTGCAATTTTTGAAGCGCCGAAACAGATTCGGCAGCGGATTTTTTGGGCGCATCGAAAAAGGCCAGATAGCCAACCAGCACCAGATCGTGCTCATCCGCCAATGTTATGGTGCTCTGCGCGCCAAGGCTTTTCCGGGCGACGGCGATGACCTTCATGCCATCTTCCAGCATTTCATCCACAACGGCTGCCACGTTGTCAAAGCCGTTCTCTCCAATCGGCAAAATGCCGTTCTGATACTCCACAAAGCCGCAGCGGGAAAATATCTGCCTAATGTCGCCCTTGACGATCAGCTCATGCGCTCCGCTTGGATCAACCACCAGTGTGCTGACAAATTTGCGCTGATAGTCGAATGGGATTTCATCCGCTTTTTCATAGCGCTCCGTCAGCGCCGCATAGGCGGTTTCCTGCTCCGGCATAGTGCGGCAGGCCAGAATGGCGTTATCAATGGGATTATGGACACCCGAGTGATAGCAGCTGTTCAAATAGGCAAGCCGCAGCGCCTTGGCGTCCTCATTTCCCAGCACGTCCATGTAGTATTCCAGCAAAATATTTTCATTGGTCAGCGTCCCCGTCTTATCCATGCACAGGACATCCATGCTGCCAAAGCCCTGCATGGCGTTGATGTTTCGAACGATTGTCTGTTTTTTGGAAAGGGAGAGACTTCCCTTGGCAAGGCAGGCCGTGATGACCATAGGCAGCATTTCCGGCGTCAGCCCAACCGCCACGGAAAGGGCGAACACAAAGGACTCTACCCAGTTGCCCTTGGTGATGCCGGACGCCAGAAAAACCACTGGCACAAGAATTGCCATAAAGCGGAGCAAGACCCACGCAATTGAGCCAGCGCCCTTTTGGAATGCGGTGGAGCCGTCGGAATCGGGGTGGATAAAATTCCCGTACAGCGTATCCTTTCCAACGGCCAGAACCACGCCCTCGCCCCTCCCGCTGATGACTGTGGTTGCCATAAAGGCAAGGTTGTCCAGCTGCGTTAAGGGCAGCTGTTCCGAATAGAGGTTGGTACGGCTGCTCTTTTCCAGAATCTCGCTCTCTCCCGTGATAGCGGCTTGGGAAATAAATAAATCCTGTGTCTTAACCAACCTCAGATCAGCCGGAATCCGATCCCCCGCAGAGAGGAACACCAGATCGCCAACCACAAGATTTTCTGCCGGTATGTCTACTAACACGCCCCCTCGCTTGACGGTGACATTCGCGTGGATCAAGCGTTCTAACTGGTCAGAGGCATTTTTAGCCCGAAGCTCCTGCACCAGACGAATTGTCCCGCTGATCAGAATCATGACGCAGATAATCACGACGGTGGTCATGTTTTCACTGAAATCCGCAGGCAGCAAGACATCGGTAATAAAAGAGACTATCGCCAGCACAATCAGAATGATCGTAAACGGGTTGACAAAAGCGCGGCGAAAGCGATACCACAGCGTATCGCTTTTCCTGCCGGCAAGCTGGTTTTCTCCATACAGCTCCCGCATCACCTCCACCTGTTCAAGTGGAAGTCCATCCGTCGTCGTAGGAATGTCCTGATAAATCTCCTGTGCATCACAGTAGGCATACTTTTTCATTCGACTGTTCAGCAGCGTTGATTTTGGCAAAACAATTCCTCCCTTCTAATTTTCCTATGGTGTTATTTTACCATATGGGTATCTGGAATGCTCTAATAAAATCCTTGCTTTTTTCTTGCGATGGGGGTGCAGTCCCATCTTCCATCCGCCTTATTGGGAAGATTTTTAGACGATTCGTTTTTCTGCGGGGTGCGGAAAACAACGTCGGTCCACATGATAACAGTCCTTCTGGTTCGTGCGGCTTTCCGAATTTTCAGAGTCCTGCACACGCTGATGGAGCGAATCCAAGCATCCCGACGCAAGACAAAGCTGGGCGGCAGCAAAACCCAGACAGTCACGATTTGCTCCAAGTACGTCCATTATTTACACCTTCCACTGTGAGCAGACCTGGCGCAAGATCGCAGAACCGGCAGGCATCCACGCCATTCGCTCATATTCCATCGCCCGGTCTAATTCCTGCGAAACTCCAATCGTCAAAACACAGTATTCCTCATTATAAAAAAGCAGCCGGCGGGACAAAAACGTCCCGCCGACTGCATATAGGGTTTTATGTACGTCCGCCGCTTATTTCCCCAATGCTCGATAGAGGAAGGCAACAATTTGGGCGCGGGTGCAGGAGTTGCCGGGGCTGAACACGGTGGCGGAAGTGCCGCCGGTCACGCCCTCGGACACCGCCCAACGCGCCGCCTCGGTGTAATAGCTGTCGGTGGGAACGTCCGCAAAGTTCATGGCGTAGTTCACCACAGGCTTGCCCGCCGCACGCCACAGGAACGCGACCACCTGCGCGCGGCTGCAAACGCCGCCCGGATTGAACGCGGTGGCGGAAACGCCGCCGGTCACGCCCTTTTCCACGGCCCACAGGACCGCCTTGTAATAATAAGCGTCGGGCTTCACGTCCGTAAAAGGATTGACCGTGCTCGTCGGCTCCGGGCTGCCCATAGCGCGCCACAGGAACGTGACCGCCTGCGCCCGGGTGCAGACCGCGTTGGGCGCAAAGGTAGTGGCCGTCTTACCTCCGGTCGCATGATTATCCAAAGCCCAAAGCACTGCATTATAGTAATAGGCATTTCCCGCTACATCCGTAAACGGGTTGGGATCAGTCAGCAGTGCATACTTGGAAAGGTGGGTGGTTTCAAAAACGAAGCACTTATTAACTGCATCGTAGTGTCCGCCCATATTCTCAATCGTGCCGTCGTCTTTGACGTACCAAACGGTAAGTTTAGAGGTATCCTCGCCCTCCTTGGGCGTGTAGGGAACGGAAATCGTGAGCTTGCCCCCACCGAAATCAGTGATCTTTGCGCCATTTGCAAGGATATTCACGTCCACCACGATGGCGGAAGCCAGCTTGTCGCCCAGCGCTTTCTTCTGTTCGTCCGTCAAGCCGGAGGTCTTGACGCTCTGGACGGAAACGGCAACGTCCTTACCGATGCTGACGCTGGCGAGGGCGGTTTTGTCCAGCGCCACGGTTCCGGTGGGCAGCTTTACCTCCAAGCCGTCCGTGCCGCTGTTCTCAGCCATGGTTTTAACGGTGCCAGCTGTCAGCTTTGCACTGTCCGCATTTTTGACGCCGGACAGGTTGAGGGAGATCATCCCGGTGTTCTTACTAGCGGAGACGATTTTGTTTACCTGCTCATCAGAAATGATTACATTCGCCGTAGTTCCGGAAACGGTGGCGGAAATGTCCGCGCTGCCCGCGTCAGAGGACGCGGGAACCTTGACCGTGCTGCCCCCGGTGCTGCCGGAGCCGGAACCGCCACCAGAGCTGTTGGCGGGGTCGGCCGTCTGGGTGGGGGCGGGATTGCCGCTGCTATCCAACGCCCAGAACTTTGCGCCCGCCGCTTTGCCCTCCGCGCTTCTCGCCCAGCCGTTCAGGGCGTTGAGCAGCGTGGTGGAGGCGTTGGGGACATAGGGATTGGTGAAGGTTTTCTGGTCAACCTCGCCCACATAGTCGTTGACCGGCGTGATGTTTCCGGTCACCGCGGTAAATGTGCCGCAGCCGGTCAATACACAATAATCGATAATCTCATATCCGATCAGTGTTCCATTATCAATCACGGGGTTCAGAGCAATATTCTGCCCCACCAGCGCGCCAAGATAGTCGCCCGGCTCATAATGATTGTTGTTCTCGGGGTTTGCGTCCGTACCCACCGGGCTGTTGGCGGCTGTCACCGCGCTTGCGAGGGAGTAGCAATTCTGAATTTTTCCGTCATCCCCATCGCCGCCTGCATAGCTTCTGCCGGCCACGCCGCCGACCGAACGAGAGCCTGTCACTGCTCCCACATTGCAGCAATTGCGCAGAATGCCGGTGCTTCCAGTAATCCCACCAGCCACACCGCCGACATTATTATTACCTGTGACCGTTCCCTCGTTGAGGCAGTTTTCTATCTTGGCAAAATTAACAACCTGCCCCGCCACGCCGGCAATATAACTACCTGTCCCGCTGACAGAAGCGCGGTTGATGCAGTTGACAATGCTCCCCTCCTTGCCCTCGGCACCAGGAATCGAGCCAGCAATGCCGCCGACACTACTACTTCCCGAAACCGTGCCGCTCACCGTGCAGTCGGATATCGTGCTTTGGGGAGCAGACCCCACAATCCCGCCGACGAATCCCTTGCCGGAAACAGCGCAATCCGCCAAGGTGAGATTGCGGATAGAGGCTCCCCGCGCATAGCCAAACAGGCCCTGTCCGTTTGTACCGGGTGCATTGTCGGTCAGGTTGCGGATGGTTTTGCCGCCGCCGTCAAACGTACCCGAAAAGGGGCGGTCGGATTGATGGTTGTAGGGATCATATTTGCCAATGGGCGTCCAGTTTGACACGCCGGAGAGGTCAATGTCCGCCGTCTGCTTGTAGTAGGCGGAGACGTAGGCTTCCTCGCCTCGGTTCACAGCGTCGGCGAGGAAGAGCAGGTTTGAGGAGCTGGAAATTTGATAGGGGGAAACGGAGGTTCCCTCCCCCACAGGCTTCACAAGGTCGATTGCCGCCGCAGGCAGCGGCAGCAGGGTCAGCGCCATGCACACGCACAGCAAAATGCTCAACAGTCGTTTTTTCATGTGGTTTCTCTCTCCAATTCGTGATTAATTTGTTTGAGTAACTCCAAGAGGGAGGCAAAGGATTCCTCGGAGCCGTATCCATTTTGCAAGCGCCCCTGCCATTCGCCGTGCTCCGTGCCGGTGATGGTCAGGGTAAACGTTCTTTCCATAATCTCTCCTCCGTTATCTGCTGCACGCCGGGGGTGGGTCCGTGCCGCAGGTATCAAAAAAATCGCCAAAGTCCAGAATAAACGCCGCCGTCGTCAGGGCGATTTCCCATTCCTCCTTTTCCGGGCCATCCCGTGCCCGCAGCAGTGCGGAAACGACGGCAAGCGTCTGCGGCTGTCTTGCCAGCGCCCGCAGAGCAGCGGCCTGTCCCTCATTCTGGGCAAAGCGTGATTTTCCATCCCTCTGAATTCCAACACATCCGTCCATTTCCGTTAACTCCGCACCGGGCTTCAAAACAACAAACAGTGTTTTTTCCATGCTGCCCTCCTCATATGAGTTCCAGCTTCTCTGCCGCTTCCTTGGCCTCGCTTCTTCGGTTGACGCCCAACTTTTGCAGAATGCGGCTCACGTGGGTTTTTGCCGTTGCCAGCTTGATGCCCAAGATGTCGCAGATTTCCTGATTGCTCATGTTGTGGCACAAAAGCTTTAATACCTGCTGCTCCGCCGCCGTCAGCGGCTCCGCCAGTTTGACCTCCGGCTTGAGGAACAGTGGATAATTCACCGCCTGTATCCGAGTGGCGGCAATTAGTTTTTCCAGATGCGTACCGTCTTTTTTCCAATCGCAGGCGGTGAGCAAGGGCAGAATCGCCGCGCCATACTCGGCCACGGGACAGATAAAACGATACTCGCAGGTCAAGTCCAGTACGAGGGACAGTTCCTTTCTCCATTGTTGGTTCCCCATACGGAAATGACAGACTGCCGACAGAATGTGGATGTAGATTTGATCCATGATCCGGTTGCATTTCTCCGTATAGGGCAGCAGCCGCGCCAGAATCATCAAAGCGTTGATGCACGCACCGTTTGCGATCTGCACCATGGCTTTGGTTAAGTAAAGGTACCGGTGCAGCGCCCAAATACGCAAATCGTCCTTGGGCGCCTTCTCCTTCATCCAGCGGTCAAGGAAAACCGCGTCCCCCTGCCGCATTCGGATGCGGCACAGCAGCGCATCCATATTGGGGAGAAACCGCGTTTCGCCTGTTTCCACAAATCGGCCACGCAGATTTTCCACAGACGCAAAGGCCATCTGCGCCTGCCCTTGTGCCATCTGCGCCCGGGAGAGCAGGCCCACCGCCGCAAACTCAATGTCCGGCGAACCGTATCGCTGAATATCGGATAATCTGGAAAGCAGCGTCAGCAGCTTTGGTTGGTACTCTTCGCCTTTTTCAAAGTAACTTTCGCAGATGGCGCAGTCCGCAAGGCCAACGCCGTCCCGGCCTAAAATGCCCTCCACAGGCTTTCGCATGGTGGCGTAAAGAATATCGTCTTTTTTCGACCACTCACAAAAATCCTTGCCGCCGTTCATCAAGCTGGGCAGGGTGCTGGTGACGGAAAAAGCAGGCAGTTTGAGCTGTTTGTCGCCCATTACCTGAAACACACTGGCAATGATCTCAATGAGTCCTTTACTGCCTCGCTGGGGCAGCGCAATGTCGAGATAAGCCAGCCGCCCTCTGGCGTCTCTGTACTCCGGTTCCGATTTTTTCCGTCCGGCGGCAAAGTTTTGCAGTTCTTGATACCAGTGTTCTGATCGGTCAAAGTCCATAAAGAGGGAGCAGAGCATACTCATGCCCGCCATAAGCGTGGGGCTACGCAGGATTTCTTCTCTGGGCATGGCAAAGTAGTATTGCTCCATCTCCAAGTACTGCCCCACACCCACGTGCATCTCCGCGTTTTTCACCAGCAGTTCGGAAATCCTGCGGTGGTCGCCCACCCGGGCGTAACAATCCAGCGCTCTCTTCATTTCGTCCCGCAGCTCATAGTAAAGCCCCGCCCGGGAAAACAGCGCCTTTTGCTCGTCGGCGTTCAGCTCCTGTCCCAACTTCCAGAGCAGGAATGAGCGAAAGATGGGGCGCAAGGTCAGTTGTTCCGGCGCACCGGGCTCCATCATGGAGGTGCTTTCCTGAAGCCGGGCCACCAGCTCCCCGGCGCGGCTGTCGCCGCTTAAAAGCCGCGCCAACTCCGCATCAAAGGTTTCAAAAGGCGCAACCTCGATTAAAAGCTGTTTCAGCGGCACTTCAAACCGGCGATAGACCATCTCGTCAAAATAAAGGAATAGCTGCTGCCGTCCAACGTTTAAAGCCGCTTCGCTGTAACTGCCCTGTTCAGACAGTAGGCGCAGCAAAATGGCCAGCGCTACCGGGTAGCCCTTGGTATCGCTGAGCATCGCGCTCAGTTCCGTACCTGTAAGGGATACGCCGTAGGCCTCCGCCAGCGCTTTTGCGGCGGCTTTGTCCAGCAGCAAATCCTCTAATCCAAATGACTCCATCACCCCTGCAAACTGAAAGGGCATGAGCCAGCCGGGAATTGCGCCCCGCGTCAGAAGAACGAAATGCCGCTCCCGTTCGGTGCGGATTAATTCGCAAAGCGTCTCCTTGTCTCCGCTGTCCTCCATCAGATGCAGGTCGTCCACCGCCAGCACTTCGCAGCATTCCTCCATGGCATCCGGTGAAAAATCCTCGTCCGCCACACTCAGAAAGCAGGTGTTATAGCGTTTTAGCAGTTCCCGTGCTACCACGGTTTTTCCGCTGCCGCAAGGGGCATGAAATAACAGCACCCGGTTGTGCTTGTAAGCGAGGGCAAAGCGCTCTCGCAAAAGCTCCGGGACAATCGTCGGTTTGCTTTCCAGCATCTGGGTGTCTCCTTTCAGGAGTGTCGGACTCTTCCGTCTTGCCGCCTGCTAAACCTCACGGCAGAGCATTGTAATTAAATTCTATAACAGTATACCAGCAAGCAAAAAATCTGTCGTCCATCTAAAGTATGATTTTCCATATTTTTAATTAATTTCCAAATAAATTGATGTTTAGAACTGGAGAATTCCTTGCACCGAAGGCTTCCTATTGCCTCTGCTTTGCTTCGCTTCGACAACTGCTCCGTAAGGTATCCGTTGAATATGCGCTATTTATTTTTTACCGTTTCCGACCGCAGCTTTAAATATTCATACTCAAGATTTTTCCACTGTGCGTTTAACTCCTCAAAGTTTTTCAGGGCAGCGAGCATTTGAGGCGAGTGATAGGGCACCTTTTCCGCCACCAGCTGCCGCAGTTCCTCCCGCGCCCCCTCCACATCCACGCCCAGCGTATACAGCCGCGCGGCGGATTGGAGCAATAAGTCTTTCTCTGTGTACATTTTTTATCTCTCCTTTAATTTTTAATTTAACCCTTTTGAGTTATTTTAACTCAAAAGGGTTAAACATTGCAAACAAAATTGGATACTCTGTTTCTTAAGAGGTGATGACTCATGACAATTGGGAAAGCTGTAAAGGAGCGCATTTTAGAATTATGCGAGGAACGAAACTTGTCCGTTAATAAGCTCTGCTCCATGAGCGGTGTCACACAATCCACTGTAAATAACCTTGTCAGCGGGCGCAACAACAGCGTTACAGTTTCTACCATTAAAAAACTCTGCGATGGGCTTGATATTGGCATTGAGGACTTTTTCCGCTCAGACCTTTTTCATGGTCTGGAGCAAGAAATCCAATAATCCTTGCATATCTCAAAACGAGAATGGAACCGGTTGTTAAAATGCGTCTGGAATTGAACCGCATTTTTCGGCCTGTTTCGCACCTCGGCCAGTGCTCAACGCACCCCCTTTCAGCGGATTATTGCGGTCGGCAAAGCAATCGATTTTTTTATTGTCATCCCTTCGTCCATGGGATATATCCCATACATTATAGCACAGGCTTTTGATTTGGGATACATCCCATACGATATATCGCAAATACTATTACAATGTATTTGCGATATATCAAGACGGGGGGAAAGCATGAACGCAAAAGAAGCCGTTGCGCGGAGAATCAAGGAGTTGTGTGCACAGCGAAATATTGCAATCAATGGTCTGGCAAATTTATGTGGTGTGCCGCCCTCCACCATTTACAGTATGCTGAACGCAAAGAGCAAGAATCCGGGCGTCGTCTCTATTCAAAAGATTTGTGACGGCCTTGAGATCAGCGTCCGGGAGTTTTTTAACAGCACGCTGTTTGAAAATTTAGAACAGGAAGTTAAGTGATGAAATGCATCTCGAATGGAGACGCATTTTTTTGACGGAATTTGCGAAGGCATAGGTCGGCCCTGCTGAGGCGGCGGTTGGATGCGGATAGGGCCGCCATCACAGTTGTGCGCGCTCTTTCGGCTGAGACTTACCGTAGAGATTTTTGAGCGAAACGCCCCGACGGCTTTTTGGCGCACATTCTTTCGCTCCGAATTTTGCGCTGCACGGTATTTGTTGTGTTGGGGCATAACGCTGGACGCAGACCCCGCCTTTTGTTTACCGGATCATGGTTGCCAAATCAGAACCCACCCTTTACCGGAATCGGTAAAGGGTGGGTTTTTGCTCATCTGCCCGTTTTTTCCCTATGCGGCTTATAACTCCCGCATCAAATGAAACGTCTGCATTAAGTCCAGTTTTCCATAGCCCCACTGGGTGTTGGGATAACTCATCGCCGCACTTCGAGAACAGCCCCGAATAAGATAGGCGCGAATCTGATAGGTGCTCAACGCTACGTCATTTTCTTCAACGATTCCCCATTGCAGCAATAGCGCACAAGCACCGGTTGTAATTGCCGTGGCTATACTCGTGCCGCTCATGGCCTGGGGTCCACCCGGCAGATAGCCCAGCACATTCACTCCCGGCGCCACTAAATCCGGCGCCATCATCGGGGTTCTTGTCGGCCCCCAAGAGGAGTTGATGTAAAGGCTATTATTGAAGCTATTATACGCGCCACAGCAAATGGAGTGGAGCATTGTGCCGGGAGACGTGATGGTGTAGTACGGCGATGCGGATAGAAATTCAACACTTTCGTCCACAAATCCTGTAAGCGGAAGCCAGCAGTGGAACGTCCCATCCAGAACAATATCTCCATGTACAATAATTGTCCAAAGCCCCGGCGTGGCATTTCGTATCTGGACAACTGTAAGTTGTGCGCCGCTTACCTCCACCGGTAAAAAGTATCGCACAACTACAACAGAGCGTTCCAAGAGCAGCTTTGTTTCTTTCGACGGACCTGCCTTTGCTGCAATGCGGCTTACCAACTCTCCGGATGGTGACCGTATCGCTACCGAAAGTCTATCCGAAATGGTATTCCATAAAGAAACCATAACGTCTCCGGCGTCATCTCCCACCCGAATATCTACATTTTGAATTTCCCCCGCCGTCTTTAATTTGCCTTCCATATGGTGTCTGGCTTGGCTTTCATTTCCCGCGGCCGTACACAGGCACACACCCTTTTGGCTGGCAACTCCGCCTAAATACTCTGCAAAAACGCTGAATCCATCATGCCCGCCAAAATTTGTTCCAAGGCCAATACATATGGCGACAGGTTTTTCTAACTCATGTGCTTTTTTCAAGATATACTCCACACCAACCATGACTGAGCTGGATGAAAAAGCGTTTTGCTGTGTCGGAGGCACAAAAAACGCGTCTAAATAAAACGGTTTTGCCAGAGGCAGTTTTACCGCAATGATATCTGCGCCGCGTGCCGCACCAACAAAATCACCCAATTTACGTCCTGCGGCAATGGACGCGACAAACGTGCCGTGTCCCGAAGTGTCGCGCTGCGGCACAACATCGTACGGGTTCGGCGATTTTAGCGCCTCATTAATTTGCGCGTTTGTATATTCCGTTCCAATCGCAAATCCTTCCGGTGCATTCCCAATTCCGGTTTGGTCATACAAATATCTGATTTTACTGGTGCCGTCATCCCGTATAAAAGCGGGCTGCGTAAAGTCAATTCCGGTGTCCACAATTCCAACCAGTACATCCCGGCCATCAAGATCCAGATAGGGCTGATTGTAAATCTGCGTGATTCCTGATGCATCCAGCGGTGCATCAATCAATGGTCCCAATACAATGGATTCTGTGGTTGCAAAACCGGGTCCCAAAACCGTGACAAGCGATTCAATCTCATGCCTGTTGATGTAGCAGAGCAGATAGCCGCCGGACAAGGTTTGCGCTATGACAAGTCCGGGATCGTTTTTTGCATATTCGATAAAAAATGAGTTCTGCCTTGTAACAAAATCCACCGAGTCGGGCGAATTAAAAAAGTCTAATTCTGCTTGTGTGAAAGCCATGCTCTCCTCCCATTCTTGTTTCCAACTGCCAATATACGCTAAATCTCTCTCATCAAACTAAACGATTGCATTAGATTTAACTTTCCATACCCCCACTGTACATTGGGATACTCAATTCCTTCCGTCTTGGAACAGCCCCGAATTAAAAATGCCCGAATTTGGTTTGTGCTGATCGCAACATTATGTTTTTGAACGATTCCCCATTGAAGAAACAAGGCGCACGCTCCCGTTGTGACCGCAGTTGCCGAACTTGTTCCGCTCATTGTTCCAAATCCGCTTGGCGTATATCCGCTGATATTGACGCCCGGAGCTACCAAATCAGGGGCCATTGTCGGAGCCAGCGTCGGCCCCCAGGAAGATCTTAGATACAGGCGGTCATCTTCGCTGTCGTATGCGCCGCAGCAGATGGACCCCAGCATCGTTCCGGGCACAGTAATCGTGTAATATGGCGAGGGCGCCAAGAATTCCACACCTTCGGCTACAAACCCTGTCATGGGGAGCCACGCATGATATGTCCCATCCAGCACAATATCCCCATGAACCGTGATCGACCAGATGCCCGGTGTGGCGTTTAAAATGCGAACCATTGTCAGTTGTCCACCGCTGTGTTCAAGCGGGAAGAAATATTGAACTGTCACCGTCGAGGATTCCAGCAGCAGCTCCGCCGAGGTTTCCGGCCCGTTTCGCGCAGGTACACGCTGTATCAACTCGCCTGATGGCGAATGAATTGATACAGAGAACCGATCAGAAACTGCGTTCCAAATAGAAATGCAGACATTACCTGCCCGTTCGCCAATCTTCAGGTCAATGTTTTGCGTCTCGCCCGCCATGTTCAGCTTTCCTTGCGTATGATGCCGTGCTTGGCTTTCATTCCCCGCCGCAACGCATAGACAAACTCCGCGGAGATTCGCGACATAGGCAAGATATTCTTCCAGAAAGCTGTTTCCATCGTGGCCGCCAAAGTTGGACCCCAGCCCAATGCAAATTGCAACCGGGCGGCCCAATTCCTGCGCTTTTGTAATAATATACTCAACGCCAATCATGACCGCGCTCGATTCGAACGCAAACTCCTGATCTTTGGCTATGCAAAACCAATCTCGATAAGTGGGACGAACCTTTCTTAATTTAACCGCAATAATTTCCGCTTCAGGCGCTGCGCCAATGAAGTCGCCAACCTGTCGTCCCGCCGCCACGGAAGCGTTAAATGTCCCGTGTCCGGATTCATCCCGCTGCTTCACGATCTCGAAAGGGCGATCCGATTTTAATGCGGCATTGATTTGCTCATTTGTGTATTCTGTTCCCACTGTAAAACCCGGGGGTGTGTTTCCAACGCCTGTTTCATCGTAAATATATTGAATTTTGCTGGTACCATCGTCGTATATAAACGGAGGCTGTGTAAAGTCGATTCCCGTGTCAACAATGCCCACCAATACATTGCTGCCTTTCAGACCTAAATACGGCTGGTTATGGACTTGTATAATCCCCGATTTGTTAAGCGCCTCCCGATTGAGAAGTCCAAGTACAATGGACACCGAACTGATAAAAGCCGAGCCCAATAATCTGGCCAGCGATTCAAAGCGGCTGCGTGTAATGTAGCCGAGTACATAACGATCCACCAGCGTTTGCGTGATGATGACATTTGGATCGTGTTTAAGATAATCCAGTAAGTATCCGCTCTTTCTGGCAATAAAATCCACCGTATCCGGCGAATTAATAAAATCCAAAAGCTCTTGCGAGTATTCCATGACTACCTCCGCATCAGATATATGAGATCCTCCATCGTCTCGCATAAGTTAAGCGCTCCATATCCCCACAGCGGATTGGGATATTTTACGTTTTCCTTCCGCACTGCATTTCGGCATAAAAACGCTTTGATGCGTTCTCCATATAAAAAAATGTCATTTCCGCGCACAATGCCCCACTCCATCATCAGGGCTGCGGAACCAGTTACAAAAGGCGCCGCCATGCTGGTTCCTGTGAACGCATCATAACCGCCGCCTGCCTTTGCTGTAAAAATATTTTCTGCGGGCGCAACAATGTCAAGCTGCGCCTTGCACCCTTCAAAATGATTACCCCGGCCGGAAAACGCGCTGATGGTTCCCGTGCTGCCACGGTATCCCCCCACGCTGATGACATTGTCCGATGTGGATGGGATGGTCATTGTCAAATAGACGGAAGGCTCCAAAAACGCCGTCCGCTCCGTTACGGCTCCAATATTAGGCAACCAGACATTAAACGTACCCTCTACAATGTCTTCCCCGTAGCAGCGCAGCGTCCATATTCCATTTGGGATCGGGCCATTAATCGCCTCAAACTGGAGATAAACCTCCTGCCTATCAGAATAATGGTTTGGCTGCCCATAAATCAAACGAACTCTAACCCCGTCCAGCACGGTGTCGAGTCTCCCCATCACCTCGGTCAGCCGCCCTGAAGAACGTCCACTTGGACCGATCAGTTCATACGATACGCGGTCGGCAAAATTTTTCCAAAGGGATAAATACATTCTTGAAATGTGGGCGGCAGTTGCAAAGTCTACGTTTAACTCCTCCACGGGGCCTAATTTTCCTTCAAAATGATGCCCGCTGTATCCCTCATTCCCCGCCGCGCAAACAATCACGCTTTTCCATCTTCGTGCCATATCACTAATGTATGTTTCAAACAAGGAGTCACCGGTATGCGAACCGTCGTTTGTTCCAAAGCTAAGGTTGATCGCACAAGGCATCTCCATGCTTTGCGCCCGGTCAATGACATACTTAATTCCTCGCATAATGTCTGTGGAGCGCACTTCTCTTAGATTTAATTTCACCACAATGATGGACGCACCGGATGCAATTCCCATATTTCCCGCCGCAATGCCCGACACTGCGGTCCCATGTCCCACCGTGTCACCATTTTGGATAGCGCCTGAATCAATTTGCTGCGCATTGTATTCCGCGCCAAAAAGAAAGCCGGCCGGCGGCGTTCCGATTCCTTCCATATCCCAAAAGTATGCAACTCTGGTTTTTCCATCCGGATTCAAAAAATCAGGGTGCGTGACGTCAATTCCCGAGTCGATGACGCCAATCGCAACCCCGCGCCCGTTTAATCCCATGCCGGACTTCGATTTCACAGAATTGATGCAGGAATAGCCCATGCTGTCCAAACGTGACAAGAACAACTTCTTGGCGGGTTCTACATACTCAATTTGTATATGATGATAAAGTTGTTCTATACCAGCTGCATCCGTAGTAACGATAGCATAGCTTTCGTTCAGCAGTTCTACGTCGTATCCTTCCAAATTCAAAATGCCGTGGTACTTGATAATATATTCATTCATGAGTGCTCCGCCTTAATAAATACAGTCAATTTCATTAATTGCCATTTTTCCTGAAGTCCATCTTTCGTTTTTCCAAATGTACGCATAAACAAAAAATTGATCGACTCTGACCGGGTAAATCCAAAGTTCTTGATTATTTGTCGTAAGAATATATGTGCAGAGAAACAAATACTGTTTTATATACTGAGGCCCTGTGCCTTTCAGGCATGAATGAATCTTGGGCGTATAACGGGGAGGAGGTGCTGGAGGTACATAATGCTTAATCGGCATAATCAAACACTCCATATTGAAATATAATAGATAAGGGGTTGGTACCTTATATGTGAAAGGCGGATTTAATATGAATCAGTACCCTGACAAAGGCAAGCTGCAAGTCAGCGTGTCCGCAAAGGATAACCTATATCCGATTTCAGAAGCCACAGTTCGTATATCAGATATATCAACCGGCGAAGTTGTTGACGAATTCCCCACCGATTCTTCGGGCCAAACGCCCGTCTTTGAATTGCCTGCGCCACCCGAGGAATACTCCGTCACCCCAGGCAGCGAGGAAAAACCCTATGCGTCGTATAACATGACAATCCTTGCCAAGGATTTTGAAACGCTTCACATCGGCGGTGTTCAGATTCTTCCGCAGAATATTGCTCTACAAAACGCCAGCCTTAAAACGGCTACAAAAAATGGATTTAACGTCAAAAATATACTGATTGCCCCCCATACATTATGGGGCGATTTTCCCCCGAAAATCCCGGAAGACGACGTGAAACCGCTTCCGGAAAGCAACGGACTGGTTGTGTTGGATCAGCCTGTTATCCCTGAATTTGTTATCGTGCATCAAGGGCCGCCTTCCGACACATACGCCGAAAATGTCTGGGTGACATTTAAAGACTATGTGAAAAACGTCGCCTGCTGTGAAATCTATTCAACTTGGGAAACGGAAACACTCAAAGCAAATATCCTTGCCATTATTTCTTTCACACTCAACCGCGTCTACACGGAATGGTATCGTGGAAAGGGCTATAACTTTACAATCACCAACTCCACTGCTTATGATCAGGCATTCCAATACGGCCGAAATATCTTTGAAATGGTATCTGTTCTTGTAGATGACCTGTTCACCACTTATATTACAAGAGAAAATATCAATCAGCCGCTTTTTACGCAATACTGCGATGGAAAGCGCACACAGTGCGCCGGGCTTTCTCAGTGGGGCTCACAATCTCTTGGTGAACAGGGGTATGCGGCAATTGATATTTTAAAGCACTACTATGGTCCAGAGATTTATCTGGCAGCGGCAGAAAAGGTGGCCGGGGTGCCCCGCTCCTATGACAACAATGTTTTGCAGCTGGGGAGCACCGGCAGTGCTGTGCTGACCATTCAGAATCAACTGAATAAAATCGCAACTCACTACCCTGCCATTCCTAAAACAAAGAGCAACTCAGACTTTGACAGCACGACTCAGGAAGCCGTCATGAAGTTCCAGGAAATTTTCCATCTTCCTGTGACCGGCGCTGTTGATTTTAAAACGTGGTACGAGATATCAAATATCTTCGTGGGCATTTCGAAGTTAGCCGAACTGCACTAAAAGGAGAAGGCTCTGCGTTAAATCAATACGCAGCGCCTTCTTTTGCCCCAGAGCGGAACCTCTGGGTGAAGAACCATTATAAATGACAGCAGGGAGGTTCCGGTGATTTCCGGCCCTCCCTGCTATTCTTGCTTTCGTATGCAGAACGTTACGCAGCCCGTCTCATCGGAACATTTTCCACTTGCTGAAAATCAGCGTTGCCACAACGCTCAGAACCACAGCCATGCCGATGATAATCGGAAACCCCCACGGGCTTTCCGCAAACGGCATTCCCGCCATATTCACGTTCATTCCGTAGGCACTGAAAATCATGGTGGGGATGGCCATTACAATGGTGATGATGGACAGCACCTTCATCACGATATTCAGATTGTTGGAGATGACGGACGCAAACGCATCCATCATACCACTGAGAATCCCGCTGTAAATATTCGCCATCTCAATGGCCTGCTTGTTCTCGATGATAACGTCCTCCAGCAGCTCGGCGTCCTCGGGATACTTTTTGATGAGTTCCGTCCGCAGCAGCTTTTCCAGCACCGCCTCGTTGGAGCGGAGGGAGGTTGTGAAGTACACCAGACTTTTCTCCAAATTCAACAGTTCCACCAGTTCCCGGTTCTGCGTGGATTTGTGAAGCTGCGCTTCCACCGCTTCGCTTCTTTTGTCCACGGTCCGCAGATACTGCAAATACTGGGTGGCGATTTGATACAGAAATTGGAGTATAAAACGCGATTTCATCTGGGTGTGGAAATTAGAAACCTTTCCCTGTGCAAAGGCTTGGATCACCGGTGTTTCCTTGCTGCAAACCGTGATGAGAACGTCCTGCGCCATCAAAATGGCAAGGGGAATCGTGTTGTACAGCACGCGTTTGCTCTGCTCTTCCGACGTGGGAATGTTCACCAGGATCATGGTATAATTTTCGTCCATTTCGATGCGGGAACGCTCGTCGGTATCCAGCGCCGCCAGCAGAGTGTCCATGTCCAGATCATACCGGTCGGAAAGCTGCCGCAGCTCCTGTTCGTCCGGTGCAACCATAGAAATCCAGCATCCGCTCTGAGGTGCGGATATTTCCCGCAGCTGATTATCCTCTGTAAAATAGTAACGAGTCATTTAAAATGTCCTTTCCAGACACAGCGTCTGGGAAGGACACTGTGTCGTTTTAACTATATTTTCTTTTTGATAAGGGGTGTTCTATACTTGGGCCTGAGTCCATATAATCCCTTCCTTTCAAAGCAGACGCAGCTGCGCAGCAGTCTTATTTTATATAGAAAGCGCGTCCTCAGAGAGTGCCGTGGTCAAAATTTCACATCTCTGAATCCGGGCGCAGCTTTTTAACGAGTTTCACCAGTTCATACCAAAACACGGCGGCTGCCGCAATCCCCACCGCCTTAAAAAACAGCGGTGCAGACAAGGGCGCCAGTTTTAAAAGTCCGTTGAGCGGAGAGTACAAAATGACGCCCAGCATCGCCAGCGTACCAAAAGTCACCGCCCACATGACCCAGTCCTTTGCCAAGCGCTTCACCGACTGAATGGCAAAATCGCGTTCGGAGCTGTTGACCTGCACCAAAAAGAGATTGGACAGCATCATAATGGCAAGCCCCATGGAGCGGGCTGCGGGCGCATTGGCGGCGCTGCCATCCAGCATCATGAGATATGCGCCGAAGGAGGCGGCAAAGATGCTCAGCCCCTGCAAAACGCTTTTTACGAGGATGCCCGCTGTCAGCAGCTTTGCCGCAGGATCGCGGGGCCTGCGGTCCATAATATCCGTCTCCGCGGGCTGGCGCTCCAGCACAATGGAACAGGTGGGGTCAATCAGCAGCTCCATCAGGACCACATGCAGAGGCAGCAGCAACAGCGCTGCGGGCGCAACGCCCAGAATCGGCGCAAGCAAAGACGCGAAGGCAATGGGGATGTGGATGGTAAACACATACCCCACGGCCTTGCGAATGTTGTCATAAATACGCCTGCCGTCTTTCACTGTTTCCACAATCGTTGTGAAGTTGTCATCCATCAAAATCAGGTCTGCGGCCTCGCGGGAAACCTCGCTGCCCCGCTTGCCCATGGCAATGCCAATGTCGGCGTATTTAAGGGCGGGCGCATCGTTCACTCCGTCGCCAGTCATGGCGACAATTTCGCCGTTGTCCTTAAACGCTTTCACAATGCGCATTTTGTGTTCCGGGATGACGCGGGAGAAAATGCTGACGTTCCTCACCTTTTCCCGCAGTTCCTCATCGCTCATTTCACTGAGCATATCGCCGGTGAGAATCCGGTCGCTGTTTGGCATTCCGATCTTTTTTGCGATGGCGGAGGCGGTGAGTCCGTTGTCCCCGGTAATCATCACCACGCGAATGCCCGCCCTGCCGCATACGGCGATGTCCGACTTGACACTTTCACGGGGCGGGTCGGCAAGACCCACCAGCCCACAAAGCCGCAGGCGGCAGTCTGTAATCCGCGGTGGGATCTCCGCTTCGCTGGCAGGACTTCCCGCCGCGACCGCGATCACGCGTAGTCCCTCTTGGGCCAGTTCGGTGATCTTGCGCTCCGCCGTTTCGCGTTCTTCCTCCGTCAGGTCGCAGATGGTTAAAATCCGCTCGGCGGAGCCTTTGGCGGCAATCACCAGCCGATTGTTCCGCCGCCAGATATGGCCCATCATCTTCAGCTCACTGGTAAAGGCGTATTCCCGCACCAGCTCACCGCTAAAAAGGTCGTTCCCGGACAGGCCGAGGCTCTCGCAATGCGCCAGCATGGCGTGTTCCATGGGGTCATACGCCTCGGTTTCGCAGGCCAAGCCCATGACCTCGCACAGGGCGCGGCTGTCGCCATCCGCCGCCCAAGTCTCCTGCACGGCCATGCGGTTCATGGTAATGGTGCCGGTTTTGTCCACGCAGAGAACCGACACCGCGCCCAGCGTTTCCACGCTGGGGAGTCTTCGGACCAGCGACTGCTTTTTTGCCAGCCGCCACGCGCCCATGGAGAGAAACACCGTGAGAATGACCGGAAACTCCTCGGGGATCATGGCCATCGCCAGCGTGACGCCGGAGAGGACGCTTTCAATCAGCCGATCTCCGAAGCTGTGGTCCGGGATGTTGAGCCAAGTGAAGATGCCCACCAGCGCAAAGAGAAGGGCGGCAATCCCGGCGCACAGCCTTACAAGGCTTTCCGTCTGCCTTTGCAGGGGGGCCGGCTCCTCCGGTGCGGCGGCCACATGAGCGCCGATTTTTCCGTACTCCGTGCTGCTGCCGATTCGGTCCACCAGCACGGTGGCCGTTCCCTGCGTAACCAGCGTTCCGGCATAGCAGTAGTCCCGCCGCCAATAGTCGTCGGTCGGCTCCGCATTTTCTGCGGGGACCTTCCACACGCCTTCCGCTTCTCCGGTCAGGGAAGATTCGTCCACGCACAAGTCACTGCACTTGACGATCATGCCGTCTGCCGGAATTTTGACGCCCTCGCAGATCATCATCAGGTCGCCGGGAACAAGGTCCGCACTGGCAATCGTCTGCTCCACGCCGTCGCGGATCACGGAGATGTGCGGCGCGGATAAGTCCTTGAGTGCATTGAGCGTTTTGTCGGTTTTCCACTCCTGAATCACGTCGATGCTGATGACGCCCACCACGAAAATGAGCATAATCGCGCCGTCCCGGGGTTCCCCCAGAATAAAGTAGATGACCGCGGCGACGATCAACAGCAAAAACATCGGCTCGCAGATGGTATGGAGCGCTTTTTTGAAAAAGCATTCCTTCTTCCGCGGCGTCAGCTCATTTTTGCCGTATTGCTCTTGCAGGCGCTTTGCTTCGGCGGCGGTAAGGCCCGCCGCGTCAGTCTTGCTGTTTGTCATAAAAGAACCTCCCGTTGTCTGCCTTGCGGCAGCGTTTGATTTCTCCTATGGCACTTCATTTTTTCGGGGTCACCGATCCACATGTGTGCAGTCGTTCCTATTTTATTTATAAACATAAAAATAGCACACCCGTGGAACATACTACTGTCCCACAGATGTGCAAAAGATGCACACTGCTGCCGCTCGCTGGGCGGCCCGGCCCCATGACCTTTGCAAAAAGGTTCATCGCCTGCTCAGTTTGTACTGTTGATCTCGCATTCCTTGTGAATGTAATGCAGTGCAAAGAGAATACTCAGCATTATATGTGACGCCAAGAGAATTGTCAACTAAATTCTCTTGGCGCCACTGTTCAGAACTCATAAAAGCAATTGCCCGTCTTGGATTCGCTTTTGCAGATCTTCGATCTTGCAGAAAATTTCCGCGATGGTGCGCGCAAATGCCGCATCGTCCTTTCCGGTGGGGTCGTCCAGCCCCCAGTCCTCCCGGTGTTTGCAGGGCAGCAGAGGGCACTCCACATTGCAGCCCATGGTCACCACCATGTCAACATCGGGCAGCCGCTCCAGCAGCTTGCTGTGCTGTGTCCGCTCCATGTCGATGCCATAGAGCCTCTTCATGAGCCGCACCGCGTCCTGATTGATTCCGGGTTTGGTTTCCGTCCCCGCCGAATAGCTCTCAAACACATGGTTTGCAAAGTGTTTGCCCAGCGCCTCGGCAATCTGGCTGCGGCAGGAGTTGTGGACGCAGACAAAGGCGACCTTTGGGCGGTTTCCGCATAGACCCGTCTCCCCATCTGTTTGACAGTACGGTTCAGCCGCAGCGTCACTGACGAACGGGGCGGAATCTCTCCCGCTGCCGTGCGGGGCGCGACTCAAGCCGTCGGATTGATGGAAAGAGCCATCCGCTTGCAGCTTACCTTTCTCCATCGAATCATCCCCGTGTTTTTTGCAAAATTTGAACGACTTCCTCTTTTTTCAAAACCTTGCCGAAGGAAACCACCTTGCCATCCACCACCAGCGCCGGGGTGGTCATCACGCCGTAGGCGGCGATCTGGGCAAAGTCCGTCACATGGTCGATCTCCGTGTCCATCCCCAGTTCCTTCAGGGCCTCCGACGCCGCCGCCTCCAGCGCATTGCACTTGGCGCAGCCGGAGCCAAGCACTTTGACCGCGGAACCGCCGGTTTTCGCTTTTTCCGCTTGCGCCATTGTCTCGGCATTGCAGTTTCCGCCGCAGCAGCAGCCCGACGCCGTTTCTTTCCCTATGGTTTTTTCCTCAGTCGTGTCAACGGGTTTGCACGCTCCGCCGCAGTCACACTGGGCCGACGCTTCATCCGCGTCTTTCTTTTTCCCAAAGCCAAATAGTCCCATAATAAAAATCCTCCTACAAAAAATCAGATAAACAGGAATTGAAATGCGTTAAAGAGATACCCCACAAGGGTAATTCCCACCGTGCAGATGGCCACAAACAGCCCCAGCAGTTTCGGCTTCACCGCTTTGCGCAGCATAATCATGGACGGCAGACTCAGCGTGGTGACCGCCATCATAAAGGCGAGGACCGTTCCCAGCTGCGCCCCCTTGAACAGCAGTGCCTCCGCCACGGGAATGGTACCGAAGATATCCGCGTACATAGGTATACCCAGCAACGTAGCCAGAATCACGCCGAACGGATTGTCGCTGCCAAGCACCGTCTCAATCCAGCTCTCGGGAATCCAGTTGTGAATGACAGCCCCAATGCCCACGCCCACCAGAATATAAGGAAAGACCTTTTGAAAGGTGGAAACCACCTGTTCCTTGGCAAAGAGCAGCCGTTCCCTCCTCGTCAGCGTAGGCGATTCAATGTCCACGCCGCTTGCGCTGCGGATAAATTCCTCCACCTGATTTTCCATGTGGAGTTTTTCGATCAGACTGCCGCCGACAACCGCCACCAAAAGCCCCACAAGCACATAAGCAATGGCCACCTTCCCTCCAAAAATGCTCATCAGTAAAACAAGGGAGCCTAAGTCCACCATCGGTGAGGAGATCAAAAAAGAAAACGTCACGCCCAGCGGCAGTCCCGCACTGGTAAAGCCGATAAACAGAGGGATGGACGAGCAGGAGCAAAACGGCGTCACCGTGCCCAAGACGGCCGCCATGCAGTTGGCCCAGATACCGCGAAAGCGTCCCATGATCTTCTTGCTGCGCTCCGGCGGAAAATAGCTTTGAATATAGGAAATCAGAAAAATCAAAAAGCAGAGCAGCACCGAGATTTTCAGTACATCGTAAAGGAAAAACCGGATACTGCCGCCCCAGCGGGACCCGGTGTCCACGCCCAGTGCCATGAGCAAGTTGCCAATCCATGTATTGAGCCATTGCATTCCGAGAATCTGATCTTGAAAAAACATCCATATGGCGCCCATAAAATTATCGCCTCTCCATTCATATCTAAAAATTTCGATTTGTTCTGCCGGATAAAAGCCATCTAAACAGATGGCTTTTATCCTTGGCAGCAGCCGCAATCGTCTGCCGCCGCATTTGGGGTGGTAATTGCCTTCAGCAAAAGCATGGCCTCGCGGCTTCCCTGTTCGCTGATCTTATAATACGTCCACTTGCCTTCCTGCCTGCTTTCCACAACGCCCGATTCGCACAGGATTTTCATGTGATAGGATAACGAAGACTGCCCGATCTCCATCCGGTCAATCAAAACACAAGCGCATTTTTCGCCGCTGCGCAGCAATTCCAGAACTGCCAGCCGCTTTTCATCGCAAAACGCTTTGAATACCTTGGCGTTTTTCTCTGGGCAAAGGTCCAACTGCCACACCTCAAATCAACTTATTTTGATATGACGAAGTATATGCCTCAAATAAAAAATTGTCAAGTTGATGCTTATCCGAAACCCAGCAATGTCCCTTCATTTCCATATCCATTTGAATGAACGCAGCTAAAACCCGATCTCTTTGCATATACGGAAGAATCACATCATTCAGGAGATGGAATGTGGTTCCCATGTCTCGTGTGCCTCCCTCCAAAATCACAAGCATCAGATCAATCAATCCATAAGCACACAGATAGTTGGTTGAACCGTATGTTTCGCGAAGCATTGGTTAATCCTCCTCGGAAATGATTTCTGCCGGGTCCACTCCCAGCGCCTTGGAGATTCGGCCAAGCGTGGCCGGGCTGGTGCTACCTCTCGTAGTTGTGCTGTTGAGTGTTGGCAACTCAATTCCTGAAGCTTCGGCAAGTTCCGATCTGTTCATGCAGGCCCTCGCCATTGCCAGCATCAGCTTTTTTGTATCTATTTTCATATTCTCACCTCGATTCGTTCGAATCTATAATAAACGATTCGTATGAATCTGTCAAGCACAAAAAAGATACACTTGAATATTTTTTGCTTATGTGCTATTTTGTATTGTGAGGTGATGCAGGTGGACTACGGAAGAAATCTAAAGCTCGCTCGAAAGTGGGCCGGAATAACACAGATTGAACTTGCAAAAAAATCAAAAGTGGCTGCTATTACAATTAGACAATACGAAACTGGAAAGCGAACACCAAGCCTTGATATTTGGATGAAGATCGCAAATGCACTGCATCTTTCACTCGATGAACTTAACAATGCGGAAGATTTACCGACAGAGCCTTTTGACCCAAATTCAATTCTTGACGGAGAAGAAAAGAACGACTGGCGCGATAGTCCTTATATTCAGGACGATGAGCCAGAGTTTCACGCGCTACGGTCTGCTTTCAATTCCCTCAACCCCACCGGTCAGCACGTGGCTGTGGAGCGCGTTGAGGAGCTGACCAAGATACTAGACTATCAGAAAGGAAAAGAGCCGCCACAGCCCGAATAAAGGGCCGTGACGGCAAAGAGTTTCTGTATAAAAATATAAAGAACTGGGTGGAATAAATTGAAAGTTGACCCTAATAAATTTGATTACGTCATGTATGTTGACGCTTCCGGTGATGATGGTTTTAAGTTTGAAAATGATTCCACATCATGCTACGCTGCTGCGGCTTTGCTTGTTGAAAAAGGTGATATAGCACATAATCTTGAAGTGTTAAACCAGATTAAGAAACTTGTAGGTTGCAAGCCAACCGATGAAGTAAAATATTCAAAGGTGCGGCGACACCGCAACGGCCCCGAAGCATTGTCACTTCTAAAAACCATTAACGGAAAACTATCCTGTTTTGTGGTTTTCAAAAAAGAAGTTGACCGTGCTGAATATGAGGGTACAAAGGAAATGTCGGTGATATGTCACTACATGGCACTTCAGTCTTTAAATTCGTACTCTTTTTTAAAAGGAAAATCTACACTCATTGCCATTGATCGAATGAAAAACACCGAGGAACAGCCATTAGGTGAAGCACTTGCAGAAGATAATAAAAATCCCACTCGTGAATTTACGAGTGAGACAGTATTCCGTGATTCCAAAGATTCCAATTTTCTGTTAATTCAAATTGCCGACCTATTATGTGGGACTGTCCGCGAACATTTTGAGCAATACGAAACCAATAGCAATATGCTATATTTCAAAGACAAATGTCCGATCTGCGCAAAACTTATGCAAATAAAGAAATCTCGCACACATCCACTATGCCATTCTGGGAAAAGTCGTGCAAGTGAAATCTATAAATCGAAAAATTTCCATAATATCTTGCAGCTATTTCCAACTATAGGGGGGGCAAGAATGTTAGATTACATTTTCATGGAGCCCACGAAAATGGTTGACCAGCATTTCTACCTTTTTTGCCCAAGAAAAAAATAAAAAGATTGGAACCTTTCCTCCCGGGTGTGCTTTACAGCATTTTACACCTTGCCCCGCTTGCGGAACGTTCCAATCTTGATATTTAGTATTCCCTTTGTGATTAGAATATACCATGCCTTGCAGAATCTTGCAAGCGTAAAATAGTCGAAAATTGTAAACTTTTATTGCTTGTCATTCGTTTTAAAAAACCGCCCCAGTGCTACCAACACCGAAGCGGTCATGCACAAATAGACCCGTCTACTAAACAGAGCACTACTGCGCGCATCTATGATAGCATAAATGCGGCCGTGGTGCAAGAACTGAAAGGAGTTTTACCATGGCAAGAAAGGCAGCAACCGGCGCCGGTACAATCCGCAAGAAAACCATCACCCGCAGCGGCAAGGAGTATGTCTACTGGGAGGCGCGTTATACAGAGGGCGTTGATCCTGGCACCGGCAAGCAGATTCAGCGCAGTATCTCCGGCAAGACACAGAAGGAAGTCTCCCAGAAGCTCCGGGAGACCACCGCCGCGCTGGACGCCGGTACCTATATTGCGCCAAACAAACAGACTGTCAGCGAATGGCTCGATTCTTGGATTGCCACTTATTCCGGAGGCGTCAAGCCCCGCACACTGGAGATCTATAAATCCGACATCAAGATTCATATTAAGCCAGCTCTCGGTGCTGTCAAGTTGGAGGCTCTCACTACACAGAGTATTCAGGCGTTCTATAACGCTCTGAGCGAGCCGCAGAATGACAAGCTTGGGCTTTCCCCTAAGACAGTCAAGAACGTCCACGGCGTGCTGCACAAAGCACTGCAGCAAGCCGTATTGAATGGGATGCTACGATTCAACCCGGCAGAGGCCTGCACGCTTCCACGCCGTGAAAAGAAGGAGTTGACTCCGCTTGACGATGAGCAGATCACTTCCTTCCTGCAGGCCATTAAGGGCCACCGTTTCGAGGATCTCTTCACGGTCACACTGTTCACCGGAATGCGTGAAGGGGAGGTACTGGGGCTCATGTGGGACTGCGTAGACTTTGAGCGCGGAACGATCACGATCAGCAGACAACTGCAGCTCCACGAGGCCGTTGGCGGTGGTGCCTATCAGCTGGGCTCCCCGAAGAACGGAAAAGGCCGCTGCATTTGCCCCATGTCAATAAGGATGTTTTCAGTTTTTAAGAGTTGCCGTAGGATTTAAAGTCCTACGGCTTTTCTCTTGCCTTAAACTTTGCCCATAAAGTTGAAGTAGACATCAACCTGCTGGGTATAGTTTTTCTTCTTCCAACGCTCAGAACGTTCATACACCACTATCTTCTCCACAAACTCCCGCACAATTTCAGGTGTCAGCTCCTGAATATCGGTGTACCTGTCCACAACTGACATGAAGCGGTCGGCATTGAGCATGGTGTCTTTCCCAGAACTGATTTCCTGCTCCAGCTTTCCAAAGCGCTGGGTAAGTTCCTGCCTTTCTGTTTCATAGCTTCCGGTCAGCGCCTTAAACTGTGTTTCAGACAGATTTTCCAATGCCAGCTGTTCAAACGCTTTCTGCAAGAGCCTATCTAAGTCTGAAAGGCGTTTCTGAGCCTTTTCCAGTTCACGTATCTTAACGGAAAGCTCCTGTTTTAGCTGGCTTTGGTGCTTATCCATTGCCCGTTGCAGGAATTGCTCTGAATGCTCCTTGGCTTCGGCTGTTACCCGCTGGATTTCTGCAAGTACAATCTGGTGCAGTGCCATGACCTTAATGGTGTGCGGGGTACACTCGTCCTTGTGCGTGTGGTACTTTCCGCAGGTGTAAGTATACTGTTCCTCGTTCCAACTCCCACAACGGCACAGGTAATGCTTTGTTCCGCAAGTTTCACACTCCACCAAACCTGAAAGCATATCCATTTCACCCATCTTATTAGGTCTGCGCTTGCCTTGCCGTACCCTCTGCACAATGTCCCATGTTTCTCGTTCAATAATCGGCTCGTGGGTATTCTCAAATCGCAACCAGTTTTCAGGCGGATTTTTCCGTTGTTTCTTGCTCTTGAAAGAAGGAATGTATCCTCTGCAATTCACCGTAGTGCCGATGTATTCCTCATGTTCCAGAATACCGCTGACCGTTCTGCCTGACCATGCATAGGGTTTATCCACGTTCAAATGGGTATGAAGTGCTCCAGATTGTTGATATTCATACATGGCAGGCGTGATAATCTTTTCCTCTCGCAGAATGCGGGCAATATTGCTGGGGCCTAAGCCGCTGGCACACAAGGTAAATATCCGCCGAACAATCGGGGCAGTATCCTCATTGGGAACTATCCGTTTCGGGTCAATGGGGTCTTTCTGGTAGCCGTAGGGCGGTTTGGAGCCGATTCTCTCCCCACGCTTTGCAGCTGCCATCTTCACCGCCTTGATTTTCTTGCTGGTGTCACGGGCGTGCCACTCGTTAAATAAGTCCCGAATTGCGAGGCTTTCGTCCACTCCCTTGTCGGTGTCCACACCGTCATTGATGGCTATGTAGCGGATACCGTAATCGGGAAATTTTTCTTCCATCAAATAACCCATTACAAGACGGTTTCTGCCAAGCCTTGAGTGGTCTTCTTGTGTCAAGTAGGGACTAAAAAAATTTTGAGAATTTACAAGCCGTTCATAGGTGGACAACCACCCGTGAACGGCTTGCGTTTTCTCTATGCTCTTGTGCCGTTCTTTGTGCGACGCTTCTTATACGCCGCCGCAAATGCCTCCATCATCGGAGTGACCGGAAGCTCGTTGTCAGGCTTGGACAGATACTCGAACCGGATGCCGTTCTCCCGGAACTTTCGCTCAAACCTCATGAAAGAGGAAGTGTCCCGGCTGATTCGCGAGGTGTCGCGGGTGAGGATCGTACCGATGTCCTGACGCTTGGCTTCGTTCAGCAGGAAGTTCATGATACCTTCCGTATGGACGCCGGAGATGCCATCTGCCGCCACAGCAGCAGCCACCTCATAGCCTTTGTCCTTCGCATAGCGTTCCAGCTCTTCCCGCTGGTCTGCTGCCGCAAGCTGATCCGCACAGGCAACGCGGATATAAAGAAATACTTTCATTTGGCTTCTCCTTCTGATGTAGTGAGGAAGTCCTTGAACTTCCAGACGATTTCTATGTTGTCAAGATCGTAAATGTAGACCGCAGAAATGAATGCGTGGGTCAGCTCATAGGTCAAAGCATTGCAGTCGGCGTACTGATCGCAGACAGCATCCAGCTTTTCATCTGAACAGGCGGTCTCGGAGTCAAGCTCCTTCATCCGCTCGTGACTGCGCTGGATTGCTCCATCGTTTTCAGCAATCTTCACATCCGCTGCCGCCTTCTGCTGAATGTACGCCTCCTTCGTGATGCTTCCGGCTGCATACTTCTCGTAGAGCCTCAGCTTGGACGCCTTGTGCTGCTCGTTCTGCTTTTGCAGAGTGCGGATTTTATCAGCACATTCCTTGATGGCAGATTTCCGCAGATCACCGACTTCGCAGTTCTGTATTGCTTCCTTCTGTGCCAAAGCAAGAAACTGAGTAAGGGCATGGAAGACAACCTTCTCAATATCCATTTCCGGAAAGCTCCTGCCAACCGGACAGTCTGTGTTTCCGTTGTTGACCGAGTGAATGCACTGGAAGTATCGAATGCCAGCCTTGTTCTTTCGGCGTGTCATAGCACGTTTACAGTTACCGCAGCGGACGAGTCCCTTGAGCGGATAGTCATGCTGCTTGCGCGTGGGATTCCGTCCTCCGCCTCGAATGACATTCTGAGCAAGCTCAAAGTCTTCCTTGCTGATAATAGCTTCATGCGTTCCTTCTACGATAATCGGCTCATTGACAACACGCTTTTTTGAGCCGACACCGCAGGACTTCATTTTGCGGCTGACCAGTGTTCCGGTGTAAACAAGGTTTTTGAGGATGTTATAGACCATCACGGTTTCCCAACTGATTTTCTCGCTCATGTTACTGAACTTCTTCTTGTCGGGATGCTTGCTCTTGAAGTATTGCCCCGGCGTCGGGATGCCTTCATCATTCAGGCTGCGGGCGATCTGAGAGGTGTTGCTGCCTTCCAGCGCCTCGCGGAAAATACGACGGATCACATCAGCCGCCTCCGGGTCTACGGCAAGTTTGTTCCGAATGGTGGGATGCAGGACGTAGCCGTATGGGGCGTAGCCACCGACATACTTGCCCTGCTTCATCATCTGGATTTTTGCCGATGTGGTCTTTACGGAAAGGTCTTTGCTGTATGCGGCGTAGATGATGCTGCGCATAACCACTTCCAGACCGCCCGTTGTGCCTTTGTAATCGTCACTGTCATAGCCGTCGTTGATGGAAATAAAGCGGACGCCCATGAACGGAAAAGTGCATTCCAGATAGTTTCCCGTTTCAATGTAGTCACGAGAAAAGCGGGAAAAGTCTTTGACACAGATCAGGTTAATCTCGCCGCGCTTGACCTTCTCCATCATCTGCGTGAACTGAGGACGGTGAAAATTCGTGCCGGTATAACCGTCATCCGCAAACTCAGACCGCTGACAGTGAGACAGCTCCGGATGATTGTCAAGAAAGCGGTTGATGAGCATACGCTGGTTGCCGATGCTGTCACTTTCCGCCTTGCTGCCATAGCCGGTATCTTCATCAGCCATTGAGAGGCGGATGTAGATGCCAATGATGTATTCCTTGCTCATTTACATCGCCTCCTGTACTTCCTTGATACTCTGAACGGTCAGAGCGTAAATATCGCCGTATTTCATGACCAGCTCGATTGAGCCGTCCTTATGGACTTTTACAAGCTCTACGGACTCGTCAATCAACTCCTGAGAGAGTTTTGCTGCGCCGCTGACAGATTTCATCAGCGTGAGCCACTTATTGTCCTCGGACATTGCCTCGGCAAACTTTACCTTCCGCTGAACCGCTTCATCCAACCGCCGTGAAAGATCGACATGCTGCTCATCGTAGGCTTTCTTGGCAAAGGCGTATTCCTCTTCATCGAGAACGCCTTCCGTGAAGTCCTCATAGAGACGGGTACGCTTCTTGGAAATACCGCTGAGTTTCAGATTCAGGCTTGTAATGAGCGCATTCTGCTGATCTCGGATGCTGCGTTCACCTTCGCTGTTTCTCAGTTTGGCAAGCAGCTTGTCGTAATTGAGAGCCGCCTTGACTTGAAGCTGAATCGCCGCAAGCACATCGGCTTCGAGTTTGTCCTGCCGCGTATAGTGTGGCGTACAGAGATTGCCGCGCTTGACGGATGAACTGCACTCATAGAAGGCGTACCATGCGCCGTCCTTGCGCTTGTCAACGCGCTTGCGATGGAAGTAGAGCTTTTTGCCGCAGTCTGCGCAGACGATTTTGTCTTCAAAGAGATTGATCAGCGTAGCGCGGATTTCTTCCGTGCGCTCCATCTTCTCAACCCTTGTCCTTGCAGCAGCGTTCCGCATTTCTCGTACCTTCTGGAAGTCCTCACGGGAGATAATCGCCTCGTGAGTATTGGGAAAAACAATCCATTCCTCACGGTCAATGTGCTGATTCTTGACGCCCTTGTAGATGGCGTTCAGCGTCCGTCCGAGAACGGTATCTCCGACGTAATGGGGATTATCCAGAATGGTAGTCAGTGAAGATTTGTTCCAAATCTTCTTTGCCGTAGCATTGCCTGTGCGGACGCCGACCTGATACTTCTGAAACTCCGGATTGGGCGCGTTCATTGCATCAAGCCGGTCTGCAATCGCAGGAAGGGACAGCCCTTCAATCTTCCATTGGAAAATCTTCCGGACAATCGGTGCGGTTTCCTCATCGAAGACCATATTGCTGTGTTCTTCATCCCAGCGATAACCATACGGGAGATTGCGCTTCTTGAACTCTCCGCTTTCCATCTGTGCCTTGAGCGCGGTAGAAACCTTGCGGGAGATGTCCTTCGAGTAGAGTGTGTTGATCATGTTTTGCAGAGGGATGATGAGGCTTTCGCCGGAGCCGTCCGTATCAAAGTTGTCGTAGTTCTCTTTGATGGCGATAAACCGAAGCCCGATCTGCGGAAAGACCCGTTCCAGATAGGTTCCTGCCTCGATGTAGTCACGCCCGAACCGGCTGAGATCACGAACCACAAGGCACTTGATCCTGCCGGTGCGGATGTCGTTCATCAGACGGTTGAACTCCGGTCTGTCAAAAACCGTACCCGTTCGTCCGTTATCCACATAGGTATCTATCAGATTCAGGTAGGGACGCTCTGCAATGTACGACTTGCAAATCTCAATCTGATTTGCGATGACATCCACCTTTTCAGACTTGCCGCTGTTTTCAACGGAAAGACGGGCATAGATGGCTGTTGAGAAGACCTCGGAAGAGACAGATTCGATAACCGGCTCTTCGACTGCAATTTGCTTTCTGCTTTTTCTTGCCATTTGCTCATCCCTCCTTTATACGGCAATATCCAGTTCATCGGCATAGCCGAGAATGTATTCAAGCGTCTGCTGGTATTCGTCCCTGTATTTGAAGACGATTTCGATTGCATGGTTTTCGTGAATCAGAATGCGGTCAACAAGGGACATCAGCACACGGCGGTTCAGCTCTTCGACGTTTTCATACTGCTTGAAAAGCGTTACCCAGTTTCGTTCGGTTGTGCCGGTTGTCACCGTCTGCTTCATTTCTTTTTTGACCCGCAGAAGCGCGTCCTGCTTGTTCTCAATGATTTTGGTGTAGCTGTTGCGGAACTCAAAGTATTCCGATTTATCAATGACGCCGCCGATGAAGTTCTCGTAAAGCCCCAGCTTGAGCTTTTGGTACCGTTCAATCTCTTCCTCGATTTTGGCGATCTGAGCTTCGTAATTGAAAGCCTTACGGCTCTGAGACGGAAGCCGTTCTATCATCGCAAGCGCGTGTTCCAGATTGATGACAAGCTCGATCTGGTCATGAATGGCACGGAAGACCTTCTCTTCAACCTCTTTTGCGGCGATGCTGTGCGGGCTGCACGTCCGGGTGTGCTTATTGGTGGAGCAGACGTAGTAGATATACTTTTTCGTCTTCGACGGGACGGTCTTGCGGATCATTGGCTGCTGACAGTCTCCGCAGAACAGGAAGCCGGAAAACAGATGCGCTTCGTCCTGATCGGGCGAACAGCGCATATCCCGCTGCATCATGACCTTGACTGCCATGAAGTCCTCGTAGGACACAAGAGCTTCATGCGCATTTTCTACCTTGACCCACTCGGATTCATCCTTGCTTTTCACAACGCGGACTTTGTAGTTGGGAGTGCCGCGCTTGCCTTGCGCCAGAACGCCGATATAAACCTCGTTGGTGAGAATACGCTGGACGGCTTTGTATGTCCATTTTGCGGTATCGCCGGTTTTGAAGACGGTATCAAACTTCACACCGGCGGAATGCTTGTATTCCATTGGGGACAGAACGCCCATCTGGTTCAGACGCTTTGCAATGCGCCCAATGGAGAAGCCGTCCTTGTACATGGAAAAGATCATCTGCACATATTCGCTGACCGCTTCATCCACGATGAGCTGGTTTTTGTTCTCCGGCGATTTCATGTAGCCGTAAGGGGCGAACGAACCGACGAACTCACCGCTCTTCTGCTTGACTTCCAGACTGCTTCGGATTTTCATGGAGATGTCCTTGCAGTAAGAATCGTTAATCAAGTTTTTGAACGGGATAACAAAGGAGTCGGACTGCGGATCACCGGTCAGACTGTCATACGCATCATTGATTGCGATGAAGCGTATGCCGAGCTGCGGGAATATCTTCTCAATGTAACGTCCGCCGTCGATGTAGTTTCTTGAGAAGCGGCTGAGATCCTTGACCACAATGCAGTCAAGCGCACCCTTGCGGATTGCCTCTTCCAGCTTTTTGAACTGAGGACGATTGAAGGAAACGCCGCTGTAACCGTCATCCACAAACGGCTCACAGACAAGCTCCAAATCCTCATGTCTTGCGATATAGTCCTCGCAGATGGCTCTCTGGCTGGCGATGGAGTTGCTTTCTACTTTGTCTCCATCCTCACGGGACAGACGGCAGTAGATCGCCGTGCGGTAAACCTTGTCTGGCATAAAAATAACCTCCGTTTTTCTGTTTGGTGTGGTACATCAAATCAGAAAGACGAAGGCTTGCTTCAACTCTTATGAAGAGAAACACGAAAACGCCACATGACCATCCGGGCAAGCGGCTTAATCCGTATTCTTCTTTTTTTTGACCGATTTCATTATACCACAGGCTCAATCGCTTGTCCATAGAACCGGGTGAAAAGATTCAGACTGTTCATAAATCAAAGCCCTCTCAGATAGTGTTCCAGACAATCTTCCATTGTTGTGTCCGTCGCGGCGAAGGTGATTTTCACCACAGTTTTCCCGTCCAGATAACAGTAGGGATTTCTGATCTGCTTGATGAACTCCCTCAGCCTGACCTCTTGCGGTGCCGCAGGGTCAAGCCGGATGCTGCTTCTTTGAACGAGTGTGTTACGGTCAACCGTTTTTGGGCTGACATTTTTCATTGTTTCAATGCCCATCATATTCTAAGCACCTCCTGTTTCGTGAAAATGTTCAGGACAAAAGGATATGGCAGAGCATCTTGTGAAGATACCCTGCCACATAGTTTTCATCCTGAAACTATATAGTAAGTTTCTTTTGGGTTTGTTTCATTGTCCGGCATATTTGCAGCTCGCGCCCCTGCCAGAAGAACTTTGCAGTTCCGGGAATGCTGCGGACTACCAATGGTCAATCGGTATCATGGGACTCTCACCCCTCCGAGGATCGCTCCGAGCCGCCCATTCAAAGAAAAGACGGAAGTATCATTATACCCGGCATCTGCATCGTCGCAAGCAGCCGCACCACACGACTGTTATAGCTCTCCGGAGGTCGCTCACTCCCTTTCGGGAGGTCTTGGCGTCGGAAGCTGTGTTGCTTCGCAGAAGCGGAAAGATCCGCAGCACTGAACTATTCAGTTTTCAAGGAGCAGTGAAGTGGTCTGATTGACCCTTTCACTTTACAACGGACATCTTTTTGCCGTTTGTTGAGTACCGCTCAAAAAATTCTTTGAAATTTTTTCTGCACCGCTGCTTTGAGGTCAAATGCAGCTCTGATGCCGATGCCTTTCCTTCGGGCAAACTCTCGAAGAGTCAGTCCTTCACGGGTCATCGCAAGATACAATTCGCGCTGCTTCTCGGTCAGAATGGAAAGAAGCTCCTTCTCTTTGAGGGCGGTGATCAGTTCCTCCATGCAGTCGCGGGAGTCTGCCAGCCATGCAGCGGACTTCACATCGTCCTCCGGCATAGCGTCAAGGGACAGCACGGTATCAGAAATTTTCTCTGCGCCGTCCTCATCCTCAGAGGTGTTGTCAGAGCCATACGAGCGTCTGATCCGCTTTTCCTCTGCGCGAAGGATTCTCATAACCTTGCGGTCAACCTCGGAAACTTCGCCGGTTCGTTTCACGCGCACCATGCACTTGCCGTCCTCCGTAGTCCATAGGTCGTAATCGAACGCGATAGGGGTCTTAGGGATTTTCATTGTTCATCCTTTCCGCTGCGCGGGAGCAGCGGGAAGGGTGAAGACAGAAAAAGAGCCGCATGACGGTGAGGTTTGAATCCCATGCCGATAAAACAGAGCAATTAAACTCTGTCTCATGCGGCATTAGGATGACTTCACCTATCAGGCGGCTCCACAGCTCAGCTATGACATATATTTTATTTTAGAACAGAGGTTTGTCCTCCGGTTCTTACTTGGTACGCGGTCGCAGTCTTCTCATATTCAGCACATCAAAGACTGTGATCCGCCCGCATTTCTTGCACTTGGATTCTACATGACCCCTCGTGTCCTCGTAGACAGCAATGGCATTATGCTGACAATAGGGACATTTCAGGTATCGGGGCTTCTGCTGGGAAATGGCAACTCTTGCCCTGCGGATTTTTTCGATCAGCTCCGGCGTCGGTTCCTGAACCCGAATGGATGCTCTCTTCATTACCACACCTCCAATGGGTCAACATACTCACTGAATGGACGATCTACCATGTAGCCGAGCTGACGAAGGCGGATAGACGCCGTTGTCTTGGAGACACCGAACAACCGGCAGAAAAGGCGCAGCGTTAAGTGATCACCATACGAATACCTCCCCTCGTAATTGATCAGCGGCGTTTCTGCAAACCGACGCATTGCCAGGTCAACCTCTTTTTGAGGAAGCAGGATCGCCGCGCCCAAGACATTTGCTTGCCACTCGTTCCAGTCCTCGCGGGTTTTCAGCTCTCGCGGCGTATAGGCTGTCCGTGCGGAATATTTCATTTCGCAGGACGCCTTTACCTCTTCCGATTCCAGTTGGAAGAGAATCTGATGGGCGCACTCGTGGGCAAGGGTAAATCTGCGCTTGGCGCAGAGCCGCTGCACGTTGCCGGATCGAATGAAGCTCTCGTCCAAGATGACCTGATTACGCTTCAAAGCCAGTGTGCGCGTAATACCAAGTTCCGTGATCTTGTACTCAGTGTCGGCATAGGCAGTGACACCGCAGATGCTTTCGTCCGGCGAGAGACGGGCGAATGATACGCGAAGACCGAGATAGTTCTTTGCAAACTGATCAATGGGTGTTGGCAAAGCTGATCGGTCGGGCTTGTCCGCCTCATCCCCGAAAAAGAATCGGTTGAAGTCCTTCGTTGTTGAGGCTGCAATTTCTTCAAGTTGGCGCTGGGATAAAATCATGAGCAGTTGTCCTCCTTTGCTTCGACGAACCACTTGTCTCCTTCGTGGAAAAGAAATGACTCCTTTCCGCGAATCTGAACTGTGTAACGGATGCCTCCGCCCCCAACCTTTTTGGATGTGGCGCGGCATTTGTATAGAATCTGGTCGATTTGAAAGATTACACCGTTGTCCCACCAGATAAGGCGAGGGAGGATTGCCCCCTCCTTGTCCACATCCAGCGTAACCGGGACGTATGCTTTTCTGTACTGTGTAGCCATTTCTGTTTTTCTCACTCCTGTTCCCTCATACCGGTGTATGCCGGTACGGATGATTTTCGGCAGCATAAATGCCTGTCCATTTGAACTGCTCAAAAGATGTAACTTTTTCGTGTACAACTACTCATGCCCCTTGACAGGATGAGCAATTCAGGATATACTATGAGTAGTTGGATTGCTCATTCATTATTATACGCACTTCAAGTGCCTTTGTCAATAGACTTGCGCAATTTGATGTCGCAAACTTTTTGTGAACAGGAGTGATTACCAAAATGACGTTTGGAGAGAAATTCAAGGCTGAACGGGAGAAGCGGAAGCTGACCCAGCAGGAAGTAGCCGATGCACTGGGGATCAACAGGCGTATGATTACCCGGTACGAGAACGGCATTTCCTTTCCCCGTACCAAGGACGCTTACAGAAAAATCGCGGAATACTTCAAGGTGGATGTGAACTATCTGCTGACCGAGGACGAAGAGTTTGTGGTTCAGGCATCCGAGCAGTACGGCTCCCGTGGCATGAAACAGGCAAAGGACCTGATTGAAGGGATGTCCGGCTTGTTTGCGGGCGGTACGCTGTCTGAGCAGGACAAGGATGCGGTGATGAAGGCGTTGCAGGATATATATTGGGAATCTAAAGCCCGAAATGTTGAGAAATACACGCCGAAGAAATACAAGAAGACCGGTACGGACGCAGAGGAATAACTGTCTGCGTCTCGGTTTCTTGACGGATTTACTTTGACTGTTTTCAACATGAAAGGGGTGAAGGTCCCGTGATAATTCGCTCCGAGGAAATATACAAAAAGGCGAACAGCATTGTCAAAAGCTGTGGAACAAGAGATACCTTGAAGATTGCCCGTGAGCTGGGCATTCATCTCCATTTTCTTGACAATCTGAACGATCTGCTCGGAATGTACACCTACCGCCATAAAGAGCGGCATATTCTTCTGAACTCCAACATGGAGTATCTGATCATGCAAATGGTTTGCGGTCACGAGATCGGGCATGATACCTTTCACCGTGATCTTGCCAAAGGAAACGAACCGCTCCCGGAGTTCGTGCTGTTCGATATGCGCACAAAACACGAATATGAGGCGAATGCGTTTGCCTCACACCTGATCATTGACGATGATGAGCTGATTGACCTGATGAAGCAGGACTACGATGTGGTGCAGCTCTCGGCTGCAATGGGAACAAACATCAACCTGATGCTGATCAAGCTCAACGAACTGAACCGCATGGGCTGGCAGCTCAACTTGCCTTATGTACCGCACTCTGACTTCCTGAAAAATGTCAGACCGGAGGGGTGAATGAGGATGAAGGATAGTAATTAGATGAACAACGACGACTATAAAGAAGCCCTTTTCTATGCCGCTTCCATCTTTAACGAACGCTTGGGGGCAGAGTTCAGTGAGGACAACCTTGTACTGCGCTGCTTTCAGACGGAAAACCAGCAGGAAGCCTTTGAGCAGTTCTGCAAGCAGTATTTCCCTGACCGGCTGGAAGACCGATATACAGAGGACGGCTATTTTGACTTTCACGCCTCTGCATTCATCGGCACAGGAGACGGCGCGGACGGAATCCTTCTGCGCACAGACATAGCGCGTCATCCGGCAGAGTTGAAGCACATTCTTCTGCATGAGCTGGCGCATATCTTCTGCACCCGCAACGAGATTGACGGAGATAATTTCTTTGAGCGATACTGCATGGACGATACCATCAGCCGCGAAGAGGACGGAACCATTAACGCCGGTTATGCGGTCTGGCGGGAACTGATTGCGGAGCTGATTGCATTTGAGCTGGATGACAACTGCGATGTAGTTCCGCTTCGACGCAAGAAAGACCTACTCAGCTATTACGAAGGAGAACTCCTGACCGGCAACGGAAAAATGGGCGTCAGCATGATTCTCTGTGAGGCAATGACCAGTGCTGAGGGCGAAGCGTCTATGACATGGGATGCTGCCAAAAGCAAGTTTGCACGGTTCAAGCCCTTTGATGATCCACTGTACAGGGACTTGCTGGAACTGGTTTTTACACACGTTAGAGAATACTTTATCGTGATCGACCGCGACTTTATCTATGAAATTGGAGTTTTGTATCTGAGCATTGCCGCACAAGCGATGATTGCGTCCCTAAAGAACAGATTTCAGGAAGAATAGACAGACCGATAGAGAGAAAGGACGTGCATGATGAAGTACAAACTGTTCCGTTCCCCCGGTGATCTGGACAAGGCAGTTCGGAAGCACGAACTGGTTGCCGTGGAGACCGGCAAGAACATTGATGATGTGGCAGACGCGCTTATCCGTGCCGTTCGGGATGATCTTGCGGAAATGCCGGAGTATGCGCACTGCGAAACCGCTGCGTATGCACCGGAGCCGGTTCAGGAGCATCGCCGCGTAAGACGTTATCAGTATGAGATGATGGGTGTTGTTTACCCGCAGTATGCGGAGAAGAATATCCTGATTGATTATGGCGTGATTGAAGAGGCGGAGTAATGTCAAAGAGATATGCCAGACAACTACATAGTGCAGATGGTTTGATTGCCGCCGTCGAGCAATACGGCTTTCTGCCCTTCTTTCGGAATGAGATTCACGGCTTCTCTGTTGAAGAGCTTTGTTTGCCGGAGTTGTGGTTTGCGGATGATGTAGATGGTCCGTGGGAATGGAAAGGACCGGCTGCGCGGAGCGGCAAATGTCTTTACGGCAAACTTTTCAACAAGAAGGCGGGCTTTGTGAGCCGGGAATGGATACCGGACTTCGCAAACTTCCGGCGTGACGGCTATGACTTTGACGCCCGTTGGGATGACGGCTTGGCGTCCTACAAGGACAAGGAGATTTATGAAGCAATAACCAGTGAAGGCAGGATGCTTTCCAAACGGCTGAAAGAAGCTCTGAACTACCGCAAGGGCGGCAACATCGGTTTTGAGACGTGCATCACGAGACTGCAAATGCAGAGCTATGTCTGCATCGCGGATTTCGTCTATATGCAGGACAGATACGGAAGACCTTATGGCTGGGGTGTAGCAGAATACGCGACGCCGGAAGAGCTTTTTGGGTACGACTTTATCACATCCGGCTATCAGCGAGACCCGCAGGAATCCAAAGAGCGCATGATGCAGCATCTTTCCTCCATCCTGCCGGGTGTGTCTGCACAGCAGCTTACGAAGATATTGAAAGGATAAAACACCATGAGCAAGAAACTTGTAGCGTATTTTTCTGCGTCCGGCGTGACTGCGAAGGTTGCCGAGACGCTGGCAGAGGCAATCGGCGCGGACATCTTTGAGATTGAGCCGAAGGTGCCTTACACGGAAGCTGATCTGAACTGGATGGACAAGAAAGCCCGCAGCACGATTGAGATGAACGATCCTGCCTCCCGTCCTGAGATTGCCGTCAAGCGGGACAACATGAAGGACTATGATACCATCTTTGTAGGCTTCCCGATCTGGTGGTATGTCGCGCCGACGATTATCAATACGTTCCTTGAGAGCTATGATCTGACCGGCAAGACGATCATCCCGTTTGCAACCTCCGGAGGAAGCGGCATTGGCAAGACGAACGAACGCCTTGCGCCGAGCTGCAAAGGTGCAAAGCTGCTGGACGGCAAGGTCTTCAAGGGCAGCGTCGGGCATCAGGAGCTTGCGGCATGGGTTGAAGAGCTTGGACTTTGAGAAGAGTATAAATCGGAATTTGTAAAGGAGTGAAATTGTCGTTATGAAGGATATCAAAACCACTTGTAAAATCGCATTAGTACAGGCAGAGCCTGTTATGTTCAGCAAAAGCGCATCACTTAAAAAGGCACTTCAATATATTTGTGAAGCAGCAAGCCAAAAACCGGATTTAATTGTTTTCCCGGAACTGTTTATTCCGGGATATCCTGTTGGAATGAATTTCGGTTTTAGCATGGGAAAACGAAGCGATGAGGGACGAAAAGACTGGAAACGATACTACGATGCCTCTGTTGTTGCCGGAGATTCGGAGTTCCAACAACTCGCAGAGGCAGCCAAAAAAGCGGAGGCATACATCAGCCTTGGATTTTCCGAGCGAGACGCTGTTAGTGGAACGCTCTACAACAGCAATGTCATTTTTGAACCGAACGGGTCATATAAGGTACACAGAAAGTTGAAGCCCACAGGCTCTGAGCGTGTTGTATGGGGAGATGCGAATAAGGATTATTTCCCTGTTACTGAAACACCGTGGGGACCAATCGGCAGCATGATCTGTTGGGAAAGCTATATGCCGCTTGCTCGGGTAGCGCTCTATCAAAAGGGAATCACCATTTATATTTCGCCAAACACCAATGACAATCCAGAATGGCAAGCCACTATTCAGCACATTGCAATCGAGGGGAAATGTTTCTTTGTAAATGCTGATATGATTATCAGACGCAGTTCGTATCCTTCTGACTTGTGTGAGCGCAATATCGTATCGGAACTTCCGGAATTTGTGTGCAGAGGCGGAAGCTGCATCATTGATCCGTATGGTCATTATTTGACAAAGCCGGTTTGGGATGAAGAAACCATCATCTATGCAGAGCTCGATATGAGCCTGCCTGCCGCCTGTAAGATGGAGCATGATGCGATTGGACATTATGCACGTCCGGATATCCTTGAACTTAAAGTCAACGAAAAATAATAGTCTGTTGGCTCATCAACTTCCAGTTTAACGAACAGGAGATGATGATCGCATGAAGATTCTATATGAACTATCTTGGCTATGGGAAACGCTGGGCATTGCACTTTTGGCTGCGGCTGTCTGCATGGCTTGCGCCGCGCTGATCTGCAAGGCAGCAAAGAAGAAACTCAGCAAAAAGTTGTTGGCGGTCATAGGGGCTGCGGCATTTGTGGGCGCGATTCTGGCGGTCATTCTGAGCGCCCGGACACCGATGTCGCTTTGACAGAATAGGAGAAACTGACAATGATTGTTCTTACAGAGCAGATAGAGATTCCGGCTTCCTATGAAAGATTAAAGGCATGGACTGCTAACTTTGAGGAAGAGTTTGTGAAATGGAGTCCCTACCACATCGAATGCAATCTCTATAACGGAAACTATAACGCAGGAAGCAAGATCCGCTTCCGCGAGATCGTCATGGGGCTGGACTACGATGTGACCGGCACAATTACGGAATGCGAACAGGATGAAAACCACTTCCGCATTGTATTCCGGAGCGACAAGAAAACGGCGTTCATCACCTTTGAAGGGAAAAGAACCAAAACAGGATGCCATTTCTCTCACACCGAGGCTTTCGGCATGACCACGCCGGTAATTGGGGCGATTATGAACTTCCTGATCTTCAAGGTGTTTTTCAGGAAAAAGGCAAACTGGCAGCTTATCCGGGATGATATGATTCTGGATAACAGGTATTTATATGACATTCTGACCGAAGGAAAATACCCGGAAAGAATCCCGCTGGACAAACTGCTGACCGGCGCGAAGTAACCGAATGGGAGGGCTTGATCATGCCGCTTCAAATCGTCAGAAATGACATCACAAAAATGAAGGTGGACGCCATCGTCAACGCTGCCAACGAGTCGCTGCTGGGTGGCGGCGGTGTGGACGGCTGCATTCATCGCGCTGCAGGACCGGAGCTGCTGGCAGAATGTGAAACGCTCCACGGCTGCGAAACCGGGAGCGCAAAGATCACGAAGGGCTATCGTCTGCCCTGCAAATATGTCATTCACGCAGTCGGTCCGCGCTGGTATGACGGACGGCATGGTGAGCGCGAACGGCTGATCTCATGCTATCAGACTTCGCTCATGCTGGCGAAGGAATACGGATGTGAGTCTGTTGCGTTCCCGCTGATTTCCTCTGGCATTTTCGGCTATCCGAAGGATCAGGCTCTCAAGGTTGCGATTGATACCATCAGCAGCTTCCTTCTCGAAAACGAAATGACGGTGTACATCGTCATCTTCGACCGCAAAGCCTATCAAATCAGCGGCAAGCTGTTTGCCGACATTGCTGCATACATAGATGACCGCTATGTGGACGAGCATACCGATAGTCGTTATGAGCGTCTGCGCAGAATGAGTTCCTTCCAGATGGAAGAACCCATGCCCTGCGAGTCCTCCGTCTGCGATGAAGATGCAATCGAACAGCTCATCCCTCCTGTCTCTGCGGCGGCTGCTCCTAAAAAGGCAGCAACACTCGACGATGCACTGGGACAGATCGATGAGAGCTTTTCGGAGATGCTGCTGCGGAAGATTGATGAACGCGGCATGACGGACGCACAGTGCTACAAGAAGGCAAATATTGACCGGAAGCTCTTCTCGAAGATCCGCTCGGACAAGTCCTACAAGCCTTCCAAGCCCACCGCCATTGCATTTGCCATCGCCCTTGAGCTGCCACTTGCGGAAATGAAGGATATGCTCATGAAGGCTGGCTTTGCGCTCTCCCACTCCAACAAGTTTGACATCATCGTGGAGTATTTCGTGGAGCATGGGAACTATAACGTCTTTGAGATCAACGAGGCTCTGTTTGCCTTTGATCAGAGCTTGATAGGAGCATAATACGCAAGGAGGATAACACAGTGATCAAATCTGTTCATGATTATCAAATAGACGATGTATTCAAGAAGGACGCTGGCTTCTGCTACATGATTCCGAAATATCAGCGTGAATACACATGGGGACAATACCAATGGAAAGACCTTTACGATGACATTTGCGAAAACGACAATGGGTATTTTATCGGCTCGATTATTTGCATTGATAACTCTTCCGATGCTTTCCAAACAAAGGAGCTTGAGGTTGTCGATGGACAGCAGCGTTTAACGACGCTCTGCCTCCTTCTGACCGCAATATACAACCGGCTCAAGATACATAAGGATGAGCTGGATGAGGATGATGAGGACGAGCTTCCTGCTCTTAGAAAGTCCATTATTTGCAAAGGCGCATCGAACGGGCTTATTCTTTGCCCTCAAATTCAAAACCACAATCAGGCTGACTTCAATGTCGTAATGTACGAGAATGGTCTGCTCAAAAGTGCGAAGCGCGAAAAGAATTGGGGCAATCGTAAAATCGCGAAGTGCTATAAATACTTCCTACAAAGATTAGATCAGGATATTGAAGAGTCCGGTGATGCAGTCAAGACCCTGCTTGAAATCAAGAGCAAGGTATCGAAAGCGGTACTCGTCAAGATAGAGGTTGGAAGTCACGCGGAGGCTTACACTCTTTTTGAGTCCCTGAATAACAGAGGTACGCCATTGACAGCTATTGACCTCATGAAAAACCTTATTTTGGCGAGAGCCGAGCGTTCGGGTATGACTTGTGATGACTGCTTTGAGGATTGGCAGACACTCCTCGGTTATTTGACGGATGACTACTCTACACAAGAGCGTTTCTTCCGGCAGTATTACAATGCGTTCAAAAATCGCTTAAACGAGCCGTTCAGAACGGATGGGCAGCGCAAGAAAGATCCTCTCGGCTATATTGCCACCCGTTCCAATTTGTTGTCCATTTTTGAGGAACTGATAAGCAGAGATTTGTCCGGCTTTATGAGCGACATTTTGGTATGCGGTGAGATTTACTCTCGGCTTATCCTCAGCACCGACGATAAAACGAAATATACAAACAGCCTGACCGACCTGAGTCGTATTCAGGGCGCACCTTCTTATCTGCTGCTGATGTATTTGTTCAAAAATCAAGCCACGCTTGAAGTTGCTGACGCTGATATTCTGGAAACAATCAAGTTGCTGACTCGCTTCTTTGTCCGAAGAAATATCACAGATACTCCTAATACACGAGATTTGAATAAAATCTTCATGCAGATTATTTCCGATGTTGAGGAAGGAAAACTCACCAGAACTGCAATCTATCAGCATATCTACGACGAACTTGTCCGTTGGTCTGCCTCCGATGAGTTGTTTGAAGAAAAACTCAAGGGAGACATTTACGAAGAGAATGCTGGCGTTGCAAGATTCGTTCTCTGCGCTATTGCTCAGAAACACATGACCAACGAAACTTGGACTGACCTCTGGGAGCAGAATGATTATGGTGGAAAAAAGGTTTTCAAATGGACTATTGAACACATATTCCCCGAAGGAAAGAATATTCCCGACAAATGGGTAGATATGATTGCCGCTGGAGATCGTAATTTGGCTAACGAGTATCTTGAACAGTATGTCCACAAGATCGGCAACCTGACTGTTACCGGATATAACAGCACTTTAAGCAATCTCTCTTTCGTAGAAAAGAGGGATCGTCTCAATGCTCAGAAGCTCTATGTGGGGTATAAAAACGGGCTCGAAATCAATAAGGAGCTTGCAGAAAAGAACGCATGGACGGTGCAGGATATTATTGATCGTACCGATGAGCTTGTAGAAATGCTGCTCGATATGTATAAGCTCTAAGGATGAAAGGAGGATCGCCGGAGCATGAAGCAAAGAACTTATATCGCAATCGACCTCAAGAGCTTCTATGCTTCGGTTGAGTGCCGGGAGCGCGGCTTAGATCCTCTGGACACAAATCTTGTCGTTGCGGATGAGAGCCGGACGGACAAGACCATCTGCCTTGCCGTTACTCCCTCCCTCAAAAGCTACGGTATCTCCGGACGCGGACGGCTGTTTGAAGTCAAGCAGCGCGTGAAGGAAGCGAATGCCGGACGGCAGCACGACGCGCCGGGACACAGACTGGACGGCTCGTCGCACTTCTTCTCAGAGCTGCAAGCAGACCCATCTCTGGCGATTGACTTCATCATCGCGCCGCCTCGGATGGCGTACTACATGGAGTACAGCACCCGCATCTATCAGGTCTACCTCAAGTATATCGCGCCGGAGGACATCGTAGTCTACTCCATCGACGAGGTGTTCATGGACGTGACGGACTACCTGAATACCTACAAGCTCTCGGCACATGATCTCGCCATGAAGATCATCCTCGATGTGCTTGAAACAACCGGCATCACAGCAACCGCAGGAATTGGCACGAACCTTTTCCTCTGCAAAGTGGCAATGGACATTGTGGCGAAACACATCCCCGCCGACAAGAACGGCGTCCGCATTGCAGAGCTGGATGAGATGAAGTTCCGGCGCGAGCTTTGGTCTCATCAGCCGCTCACGGACTTCTGGCGCGTGGGTCGGGGCATTGCCAAGAAACTTGAGCAGAACGGGATGTTCACGATGGGTGATGTTGCCCTCTGTTCAGAGCGGAACGAGGACTTGCTTTACAAGCTGTTCGGCAAGAATGCGGAACTACTCATTGACCATGCGTGGGGCTGGGAGCCTACGACCATTGAGGCAATCAAGGCATACCGTCCCAGCTCCAACAGCCTCAGCTCCGGTCAGGTATTGCACTGTCCCTACGAGCCGCAGAAGGCGAAGTTGGTTGTGCGGGAAATGACAGATTTGCTTGTGCTGGACTTGGTGGACAAGGGGCTTGTCACCGACCAAATGGTTCTCACAGTTGGCTACGACATCGAGAACCTGACCGATCCTGCACGACGGGCAAAGTATCACGGCGCGGTTGAGACAGATCATTATGGGAGGCAGATTCCGAAACAGGCGCACGGCTCTATCAACCTCGACGGTCACACATCATCTACCCGCAAAATAATGTGTGCTGTGTCAGAACTCTTCGACCGGATCGTGGATAAGAATCTGCTTGTCCGCCGTATGTATGTTGATGCAAATCATGTCCTGCCGGAAGCTGATGTACCGAAGAAAAACGACGGTGCAGTCCAGCTCGACCTCTTTACCGACTATGCCGCCGAAGAGGAAAAACAGAAAGCCGAAGATGCCGCTTTGGAGCGTGAGCGGAAGATACAAGCCGCCACGCTTGCCATCAAGAAGAAGTATGGAAAGAACGCCATCCTCAAGGCAATGAATCTTGAAGAAGGGGCAACCGCGAAAGACCGCAATGCGCAGATTGGAGGGCATAAGGCGTGAACGGAAAATACGACGAGATCATGGGACTTCCTCACCACGTTTCCAAAACGCGACCACAAATGCCGATGTCAGATCGTGCAGCGCAGTTTGCGCCCTTTGCCGCCCTCACCGGCTATGATTCTGCAATCAAGGAAACCGGACGTCTGACCGACGAAAGGATTGAGCTTGATGAGGGAGCCTTGACCGCTTTGAACATGAGGTATCAGCTTCTCATGGATGCCCTTGATGAAGAGCCGGAGGTTGAAATAACCTACTTCAAACCTGATGAGCGCAAAGCTGGCGGTGCGTATGTAACTGCAACCGGCGCAGTCATAAAAGTTGATGACTTTGAGCGCCTGATTACCATGCAGGACGGCACGAAGATTCCGATGGATGACATCCTAAGCATTGACGGAGAGCTGTTCTTGTCCTTAGAATAATGTCGCTTGCCATGCGACCAAATGAAGTGAATACCGAAGTACAATATGACTGTAAGGTGAGACACCAAGCAGTCATATTTTTTATATACGGAGGTACAAAACATGAGAAAGAACTTGACGGAGATCGTATTCATCCTTGATCGCAGCGGCTCTATGAGCGGACTGGAAACAGACACCATCGGAGGATTCAACTCCATGATTGAAAAGCAGAAAAAAGAGAATGGCGAGGCATTGATCTCTACCGTTCTCTTTGACAACGTGAGCGAGGTTATCCATGACCGTGTGCCGGTTCAGAAGGTGGAGCCGATGACCGACAGGGACTATTCCGTTCGCGGCTGCACCGCGCTTCTGGATGCTATTGGCGGAGCGATTCATCACATTGGGAATGTCCATAAGTACGCAAGAAAAGAGGATGTCCCTGAACACACACTGTTCGTCATCACAACGGACGGCATGGAGAATGCAAGCCGCCGTTATGACAGCGAGAAGGTCAAGAAAATGATTGAGCGTCAGAAGGAAAAGTATGGCTGGGAGTTTTTGTTCCTCGGTGCAAACATCGACGCGGTTGAGACGGCAAGGCATTTCGGAATTGGTGCAGACCGAGCGGTCAACTACCACTCTGACCATGAGGGAACGCAGCTCAACTATGAAGTTCTGAGCGAAGCGGTTTCTGCTGTCCGATGCAGCGTACCACTGGGTACGAATTGGAAAAAGCGTATTGATGAGGACTTCAATTCCAGAAAGGACGGGAGGAAGCAATGAGAACGATCACCGTAAAAGGGACAGGAAATATCTCCGCAAGACCGGATTACATCATCCTCTCCTTGAACATTGAAACCTTATCTAAAACCTATGACCGTGCAATGTCGGAAGCTGCCGAGAGAATCGAAAGACTGCAAGGTGCCGCAGTCTGCGTTGGGTATCGCAAAGAAGACTTGAAAACCACGAGCTTTGATGTCCAGACAAGATACGAGAACGTCAAGGATCGGCAAGGAAATTACAAGCGAGAGTTTGTCGAATATGCTTGCAGCTATCGCTTGAAACTTGCATTTGACTTTGACAGCAAACAGCTTGCAAAGGTCATTTCTGCGATTGCGGATTGCGGTGCAAAGCCGGAACTCAGTATTGCATTCACTGTAAGAAACCCATCAGCGGTCAGCGAAAAGCTGCTGATCAGCGCGACGGAGAATGCCAGAGCGAAGGCGGAGATTCTTTGCAAAGCATCAGGCAGTACGCTTGGGCAGCTACTCAATATCGACTACAACTGGGGCGAACTCAATGTGTATTCCAGAACAAGCTATGAGGTCGAAGACTGCATTCAGCCTCTTATGGCGATGAGTAAATGCTCTGCGCCAGAGATCGAGCCGGACGATATTGACGTGTCGGACACCGTCGCTTTCACATGGGAAATCCAATGATTTTTTGACTTTTTTGAAATCCGGTACTCAACAAACGCTCTTATTGTGTCCGTTGTAAAGTGAAGGGACATTTCACGGAGGAATCTTCGGGGAATACGATTTTGGGAGATTAGCAAGCAAATCCGGTGAGTACCCACCGGAGAAAAATCAGTTAAGGAGACCCTGCCCTTAACATCAGATTTTTGCTTGTTGGGATAGCCCCAAACCCTTCTAATCTTTACGACGGAGGGCGCAGCATGGTACGAAGAACGCGAGACATTCAGAAGAAGATTTGGCTGACACCACAGGAAGAACGAACGATTGCAAAGAAGATGGAAATGATCGGCACGGAGAACTTCGGTGCGTATGCAAGGAAGATGCTGATTGACGGTTACATCATTGTCGTAGACTACACAGAGCAGAAAAAGCTCGCCGCCGAAATCAACAAAATCGGCGTGAACATCAATACCGTCTGCCGCAGGATCAACTCGACGGGACGATTCTATCAGGACGATATTGACGAGCTGAAAGAAAAGATGGACGCGGTATGGCAGTTACTAAAATCAAAGCAATCCGAGGAACTTTGAGCAAGGCAATCGCGTACATTCTGAATCCCGAAAAGACCGACGAGAAGCTGCTGGTCTCGTCCTACGGCTGTGCCAGCGAGACCGCAGCGCGGGAATTTGAATGGACGCGGAAAATAGCCGAGCAAAAAGGGATGAACCCGGTCAGGATCATAGCCCGTCATGTGATCCAGTCCTTTGAAATCGGAGAGGTCACACCGGAGCTTGCCCACGAGATCGGCAAACAGTTTGCAGATGAAATCCTCGGAGGAAAATATGAGTATGTGCTGACCACTCACATTGACAAAGACCATGTTCATAACCATCTGATTTTCAATGCGGTTGACTTTGTGGGCTACCACGCATACAAGAGCTACAAGCGGATTTACTATGATATGCGTGAGGTCAGCGACCGGCTCTGTAAGGAAAACGGTCTCTCTGTTATCCCTCCCTCTCAGAACAAGGGCATGGGCTACAAGGAGTACACCGAAGCCAAACGCGGCACGAGCTGGAAGCAAAAGCTCAAGCAAACCATCGACCGGCTTGTCATCACAGCCAAGGACTACGATGACTTTCTGCGGCTCATGCAGGAAGCCGGTTATGAAATCAAGACCGGCAAATACATCTCCTTCCGTGCTGAAGGTCAGGAGCGGTTTACCCGGTCTAAAACTATCGGAGAGAACTACACCGAGGAACGCATCAAGGAACGAATTGCCGGATGGACGCCCCGAAGAAGCCAGAGACAAGCCACGCCGAAGTGCATCTCTCTTATCGGAGATATTCAGGAGCGGATCAGGCTCATCGACAGCAAGGGTTACGAGCATAAAGCAAAGCTCACTATCCTCAAGGAAGCGGCACGGACACTCAACTATCTCACGGAAAACAACTTGCTTCAATACGCCGATCTTGAGAAGAAGGTCGAGGATGTTCACAGCTCCTATGACCGTACCGGCAAGGAACTGAAAGACGTTGAAGCACGTCTGCGGGAAGTCCAGCCGCTTATCAAAAACATCTCCAACTACCAGCGCCTCAAGCCCGTATATGACGCATTCCAGAAGGCAAAAGATAAGTCGGGTTTCAAAGCAAAGCACGAAGCCGAGCTTGTGATCTTTGAGGCAGCGAGAAGCACATTACTTGCCATGCAGGGCGATGAAAAACTGCCGAGCTTGAAGACACTGCAAGCGGAACAGCAGCGACTTCTTGAAGAGCAACAGCGGCTCTATGATGAACGTGCGAAGCTCAAAAAGGAAGCTCGGATGATCGACACCATGAAGGCAAATGTAGATATTTTCCTCAAGCCGAGTGTAGTCCAAGAGCCTGAGCAAATTCGAGATAATCAAAGAGAATAACAGAAAGACTGTGCTGGTTTTTGACCGGCACAGTCTTTCCCTTTAGCTGTATATCATCCAAATCGAAAATGATGAACGTCTCGTGTAAATCGGTCGTATTCACCCAAAGTTTACGAAACTCTATTGAATAGCAGACCTTCTTGTGCTATAATATAAGTTAGGTTTATTTTACATACTTTGCTGAGGTGAAAGTCATGAAAGCAAGCTACAAAAAGTTGTGGAAACTGCTCGTCGATAAGGAAATGAGCAAGGGTGATCTTCATAAGGCGTCCGGTCTTTCTTCAAGCACAATGACCAAGCTCAGAAAAGGTGAAGACGTGTCAATGGAAGCTCTGAGAAAAATCTGCATTTGCCTTGACTGCAATATCGGTGACATCGTGGAGTTTGTCCCTGACAACACAACACAGTCCTAAATATGGGACAGGCAATATGATACAGTATGCTATTAGGAATGGAGCAAATATAATGGATCAGACGCACCCTTATAACGGCAGCTTAACTGCTGAACAGTTTCTCTTCTACGAGATAAGAATTGCCGCAAAATACTATGTTTCCGGCTTGAAAATTGATGAGGCAATCGAGCGGATTAAGAAGGATAACCTCTTTCAATATCCAACAGAGAGACAGGTTTCCCGTTTGGCAAGAGCCTGTTATAAGCGGCTGGACGCGCTCGGCAACGAACAGCTTGTTCACGAGCTTGCCTCTGCACCAAATGATATTGCAAAGCAGATCAATCTATACGCGGTGATGAGGTATAATCGTCTGGTCTGGGAGTTTATGATTCAGGTTATAGGCGAAAAATACCGCAATCAGGACATGAACTTCTCAAGGAAAGACATGAATGCGTTCTTTTCCAGACTGCAAGCACAGGATGATTCTGTTGCCGCTTGGAGTGATGCGACAATCACCAAAATCAAAAGTGTTCTCGTTCGGATGCTGATAGAGACAGGGTATCTGGATGGGCTGAAAGACACCACGCTGAATCCCGTTTTTCTCTGTGAAGAGCTTGAACGAGGTATCGAAGCAAACAACGATTATGATGCACTTTCGGCATTTAATTACTTTAGATAGATAGGCGGACACAAACATGATTAAACAGGAGTTGGACCGGATCAAAGAGCGTATCTCGAATAAGGACTTCCTTGAAAACAAAGGACTGAGCAATGAGGTTGGTATCCATGTTTTCTGCTACAAAGCGGAGGATGAGTTGATCGTTCAGGATTATATCCGCAGATTGAAAAGCGAGGCGAACACGCCATATCGGATTATTGAGTGCGACCTTTATGAAGTGTTTCTCTCCCTTTTGGAGGACAAGCGCATTCTGAAATCAGTTGCAGGGTTAGAAGAAAAACGAGGCAAAAAGTATCTTCTGGATCAGTTGCAGAAGATCGCCACACCGGAAGCTCTCCTTGCCAAGATGGACTATTCACCCCATATCAAAGGGCAGGATGTTCTCTTCATGACAGGCATTGGAAAAATTCATCCGTTTATGCGTTCCCATAAGATGCTTGATAGTATGCAGCATCTCTTTGAAGACATCCCTATTGTGATGTTCTATCCCGGAACCTTCAATGGACAGACGCTCAACCTATTCGATGAGTTCAAAGAAGGCAACTATTATCGGGCATTCAATCTGCTGTAATGGAGGTAGCAACGTGAAAATACAGAATATGTTCCAGAAGGACATCGAAAGAGACATCAACGGCGTTATCAAGGTTATGCAGGATGATGACCGGAGTTTGGAACAGGAACTCAGCGAATACATAATTACCAAGGAGCTTCGCCGTCACTTCCGCACATTCTTTGACAACTACACAAAGGCTATCGACCAGCCGACTGATAAAATCGGCGTGTGGATTTCCGGCTTCTTTGGAAGTGGTAAATCTCATTTCCTGAAAATCCTCTCTTACCTGCTTTCCAATCAGGAAGTCTGCGGTAAAAGAGCGATTGACTACTTTGCAGACAAATTCGATGACCCGATGATGTATGCTCAGGCGGTTAAAAGTGTGTCCGTGCCTACGCAGTCTATCCTTTTCAACATTGACATCGAAGGTCCTCTCACGAAGGATAAGACCGCAGTGCTGCGCGTCTTTGCAAAGATGTTCTACAATCACTGCGGGTTTTACGGCGATGATCTGAAAATTGCCAAGCTGGAACGCTTCATTGAAAAGCAAGGCAAGACGCAGCAGTTCCGCGAAGCCTTTGAGAAGGTCAATGGTGCGCCTTGGACGGAGACTCGCGATTCCTTTGCGTTCTTTGAGGATGACATTGTTTCGGTTCTGCAATCTACGCTCGGCATGAGCGAACAGGCGGCGCGGAACTGGTTCAATGGTGAGGAAACGAATGAGCTGAGCATCGCCCAGCTCGTAGCTGACATTCAGGAATATGTAGACGGCAAGGGCAAGGATTTCCGACTGCTGTTTATGGTGGATGAAGTCGGTCAGTACATTGGTGACGATGGTGACTTGATGATCAATCTGCAATCTCTTGTAGAAGAGATTGGCATTCGCTGCCACGGCAAGGTTTGGGTCATGGTGACAAGTCAGGAGGCGATTGACTCCGTTGTCCATATCACCGGCAATGACTTTTCCAAAATTCAGGGACGCTTCAATACGCGCCTCAGCCTTTCCTCGTCCTCCGTTGATGAAGTTATCAAAAAGCGTGTTCTGGCGAAAACAGATGCGGCAGATCAGCTTCTTCGCATGGTCTATGACAAGGAACACGCCGTACTCAAAAACCTCTATACTTTCAACAATCCCGTTCTTGACATCAAGGGCTTTACGGATGGTGCGGAGTTTTCTGCAACTTTCCCCTTTGTGCCGTATCAGTTCATCGTGATCCAGAAGGTGCTTGCCGAGATTCGCAAGCACGGCAATTCCGGCAAGCATCTGTCCGGCGGTGAGCGTTCCATGCTCTCCGGCTTCCAAGAAGCAGCACAGGATGTGAAGGATAAGGATGAAAATGCTCTGGTTCCATTCCATCTTTTTTACAATACAGTTCACACATTCCTCGAAAGCCCCATCCGACGGGTTATCGACCGCTGCCAGACTGCGGCAGACAATCACGATGGGCTTGAGCAGCAGGATGTCAGCGTCCTGAAGCTCCTTTACCTTGTACGTTATATTGAGGACATCAAGGCGAATATCGACAATATCTCCATCCTCATGATCGATGACATCCGCACAGATAAGATTGCGCTGCGGGCGTCGGTTTCCGCCTCGCTGGAAAGGCTTCTCTCGCAGAACTACATTTCTCGCAATGGCGATACCTATGCCTTCCTGACGGACGAGGAACAGGACATTGCCATCGACATCAAGAACACACCGGTTGACAGCGCACAGGTCATCACCAGCATTGCACAGACCGTTTACGGAGAAATCTATCCCTCCAAGAAATTCAAACATGACAAGTATGACTTCGCCTACGACCAATACATTGACGAGACCCTGAACGGCTCTGCTTGCGGAGGAATGCGGCTTCGCATTGTTACCGTGGCAAGCGACTACTACGGTGCGCCGAACGAACGGCTTATTATGGATTCTCAGGTCAACAACGAAGCAATCGTTGTGCTCTCCAATGAGACGCCGTATTTTGATGAGCTGGAACAGGCGATGAAGATCCGCAAGTATGTCAAGCAGCGGAACGTATCTCAGCTTCCCGAAAGCATTCAGGACATTATCCGCAAGCGGCAGCAACAGGCGCGCATTCTGGAAGAAAGAGCGCGTAGCTATATTGAAAAAGCTATCGTCGGTGCAAAGGTCATTGTCCACGGCGAGGTCATGGACATCAAGACTGGTAACGCGAAAGACAAGCTGGACGCCGCGATGAACGGTCTGGTTGAGAGCGTCTATTCCAAGCTCAACATGGTCAACCGGTTCGTAGAGAGCGACGCAGACATTCTTTCCATCCTGAATGGAACGGATGACGGGCAGATTGCCTTCACCGGTCAGGGCGCAAACAACGAGGATGCGCTGAACGAGATCAGCCAGTGGCTTGAGCTTCAAAATCAGAAGATGCTCAGCACCTCAATGGGCGATGTGCAGCGCCGGTATCAGGCGATTCCCTACGGCTGGCGTGAAATTGATATTGCTGCGCTGATTGCTCGTTTGATCTCTCAGCAGAAAATCTCCATCAAATACGGCGGCGCTTTGGTTGGCAAGGACGAACGCAGACTGGTTGATTATCTGCGGAAAAAATCCGAGATTGACAAAGCCGTCGTTACCCGAAGGATTGCCCCTTCCGAAGACCTTATGCGCAAAAGCATTGCCTTCCTCCGGGACTATCTTGGCGCGATGGACATTCCTTCCGACGAGGACGGACTGATCCGCTTTGTGCTGGACACCTTCACTCAAAAACAGGAGCATTATCAGGAGCTTCTTGATAAAGCCTATTCTGAGTTCCGTTACCCGGAAAAGGAAGTTGTCACAAAAGCCCGCGACCTCATGAATGATGTTCTGAGTCAGCGCAGGGACAACGTTGCGCTGCTTACCCGCATGGTGCAGCGTCAGGAAGACCTTCTGGATTGCTCCGAGGACATGGATGGTGTGGAGTTCTTCTTCAAGTCGCAGCGCAGTGTATATGAT
>JABNAD010000055.1_pt2 | contig 95685 bp, 97 predicted proteins | sample 7240381 | NCBI WGS metagenome assembly JABNAD01 (sample SAMN11332834, study PRJNA596920) | anaerobic digester metagenome | biome: digested sludge; isolation source: digested sewage sludge-derived enrichment culture grown on H2/CO2 | place: Germany: Goettingen | reverse complement strand
GGGGGAATACTCCCCCCTCCCCGTCAGCCCCTCCCCCAAACGCGATAGCCCCACTGTCCACTGCATGGGCATGTGCGACTAAACAGAATTCGCACACCGATGGTGCGAGTTGCGGTGGGCCGGAGTTTGAGCACCGAATGTGAGTCTCCAATGCTATCTGATGAGAGGGTTCCCCGCACCGCCCTCACGCCGGCCGGAGTTCCACGAGTTTCAGTGTCCGGCCCCGCTCGCAGACGTCGGGAGCGTTGCCGAGAATCTCGCCGACGACGTACTTCTCCCCCTCGATGATGCCGTCCGGACGGCAGAGACGGTAACTCCGGCACTCGATTCTCGGGCAGGAGAACTCGTAGCTGACCTTCGAGTTCGCTATCGCCATATCGGCACCGATCAGGGCGACGAGCGGCGCCTCCATGACGTCGATCGCGATCACCGCCTCGTGGTGAACCGGGCAGTCGTGCCGGGTGTTCGTGCGGACTGCTGCGACGCGGTATCTCCTGCCCGGCTGCAGGTTGTGGCAGGCTTTGCGGACCTTGCAGCTCTCGCACTCTGTGCATAAGGTGCCTTCGTAGATGAAATCAAGCCCCGGCTTTGCGAGCGCGGCACCGATCAGCGTCACTTTAGTCTTCCCTTTCACCATCTCTCCTCACTCCCGGTAGAGCATCTTCACCAGATCCCGCGCCGACTCCTCGGTCAACCCCATATCCAGTATGGTGAACCGTTCCGGCCGGATAGTCCTCGCGGCGAGCAGCGCCGCAACAGCCGTCTCGTCGTCGACCCCGATCCCGGCGGGGGTCGTCGGCGCACCGATCTTCTTTAAGGAGTCGCGGATCCCTTCCCAGTTCCCGCCGTGGAGGTACATCGTGATGATTGCTCCGATCCCGCACTTCTCCCCGTGGAGCCCCTTTCCCGGCGCAAGCTGCTCCAGCGCGTGGGAGAACTTGTGCTCGCCGCCGCTCCCGGGACGGGACGACCCCGCGATGCTCATCGCGACACCTGAAGAAACCAGCGCTTTCGTCACGAGCCAGGCGCTCTCCTCGGAGTGGGGTTTGATGAGGTCGGCGTTCTTAAAGAGGATCTCGGCGGTCATCCGGGAGAGCGTCAGCGCGTACTCCGAGAGTTGTTCTCCCCGGAGACGGTGGGAGAGTTCCCAGTCGAGGATTGCGGTGTAGTTCGCGATGATGTCCGCACACCCGGACGCCAGCAGCCGGTGGGGCGCCGACGCGATGACGGCGGTGTCGGCGACGACGGCGATGGGGGGTTCGGCCGCGAGCGAGACGTTCCCCTCGGCGGTCGGGACAGAGGCACGCGACGAGGCGATCCCGTCGTGCGATGCGGCGGTGGGGACGCTGATGAAGTGGCGGTCGGTGTTGTAGGAGGCGATCTTCGCCGTGTCGATGACCCGGCCCCCGCCGACGCCGATGACGAACCCTGCCTCTGCCGCCGCCTTCTCGGCCTTCCTGATCGTCTCGAGAGGATCGCCTTCGCCCACGGCGAACGTCGCGACGTCGTAGGAGCCGGCGAGGAGCGCCTCGACCCGCTTCCCGGCGATATCCCTTGTTTGGCCACCCGATACGATGAGCACAGAGTCGCCGAGGGCAAGGTCTTCGCAGACAGCCGGGATCTGCTCGATGACATCGTGGCCGATGACGACGTCACGGGGGAGCTGCATCCATTTTGACTTGTCGAAGACCTTGGTTCTGAGTAGGTTTATGCGGTCTGCGCTCATTTAGATCAACAATGATTAGGGAGTTCCTCTACAAATACTACATAGATCCCATCCGTTACGGCGAGGCGTATACGCTCGTCGATACGTTGACCTATGCCCTGATCCTCATCGCAGCGGTCTATCTCGTCTATCGGGGCCTCCGGCGGTATGGAATTGCCGTCGACGAAGAGCTGGTGCTTGCAACCCTGCCGTTCGTCGTCCTCGGAGGGCTTCTCCGGGTCGTCGAGGATACCGGGATGATCGTCTCCGACCTCCGTTTTCTCCTGATCACGCCCCTGATCTTCTTTACGATCTTCGCGATCGCAGGTGTCGCTCTCTTTGCCGGGAAACTTGCGGAGAACGCCGGCCTCGTCGCCCGCTACAGCCGTTTCTATGGGGGGGCGGGAGTCGTTACCTGTCTTCTCGCCACAGCGGCGCTCGTCTGGTTCGGCCTCACCGAGACGACGATCGCGCTCGACGTGCTCGCCGCCATCCTGGCGCTTGCCTCCGTTACCTCGCTCGCCCTCTGGGCATTCTTCGTCTACGTGCTGAAGTGGGACTACGCCTCGAACATCCTCTATAAACTCCTCATCTTCGGCCACATGCTGGACGCGAGCGCCACGAGTTACGGGATCGACATCCACCCCGTCCACTACGTCGAGCAGCATGTCGTGGGTGCGGCCCTGATCGATGCGACCGGAACCGCCTTCTCGATGTTCCTCCTGAAACTCGCGGTGCTCGTCCCCGCCGTCTACGTCCTCGAGATGTACCGGCGCGAAGGAAGCCCCGGCCTCTGGCACCTCATCCTGCTCGCCATGATCGTCGTCGGCATGGCGCCGGGGATCCGCGACCTGGTACGGATGGTGCTCTATGTCTGAGGTGTCGCTGGCCCGGTCCACGATCTTCGCGGCCGTCTTCTTCGCCGCCTCGATCGCCATCGGCGTCTTTGCCGTCTCCCGCGACCCGGAGATCGGTGCACAGGCCGCAACCCTCTTTAACGAGCAGGTGGTGGGCCAGCTCCTCTCCGACTCCCCCGCCGTCCTTGCCGGGAAACTCTTCCTGAACAACCTGACTGCCTGCCTCCTCCTCTTCCTCGGGGGAGCCTCCCTCGGCGTGGTCACGATGCTGATCCTCTCGGTCAACGGCCTTCTGATCGGTGCGTTGACGGAACTCGTCCGGCAGCAGCAGGGGATGCTCTTTATTGCGGCGGCACTCGCCCCGCACGGCATCTTCGAGATCCCTGCCTTCCTCATCGCAGGGGGCCTCGGCCTCCTCCTCGGGAGAGAACTCATCGGCGAATGGCACGGAACCAGCGATGCAGCCGCAGAAGCCCGGCATCTCGGCCGGCTCTTTCTCCGGTTGGTCGTCCCGCTCCTCGCGATTGCCGCGGTCGTAGAGGCATTTATTACGCCGGCAATCCTAAGTATGATCGCTTAACGAGGCAGATCAACAGTTTTTGAGGTACGAGTCGGATGGAAGAAGATACAGGAGCACTTCCCCGGAAAGAGGATTTTTCCGAGTGGTACAATGAGATACTCTGGCGAGCCGAGATCATGGACGTCCGCTACCCGGTCAAGGGGCTGTACGTCTGGTATCCTCACGGGTTCGGCATCCGGAAGCGTGCATACGGGATACTCCGGAACCTGATGGACCGCGACCACGCTGAGACGATGTTTCCGCTCCTCATCCCGAAGACCGAGTTCATGAAGGAGGCCGAGCACATCAAAGGCTTCGAGGACGAGGTCTACTGGGTCACTCACGGCGGCAGGAACGAGCTCGACGTACCGCTCGCTCTCCGGCCGACGAGCGAGACAGCCATCTACCCGATGTACTCCCTCTGGATCCGGTCGCACACAGATCTGCCCCTGAAACTCTACCAGATCGTCAACACATTCCGCTACGAGACGAAGCATACCCGCCCGCTCATCCGTCTCCGGGAGATCACGTCGTTTAAGGAGGCGCATACCGTCCACGCGACGTGGGAGGAGGCGGCGGCCCAGGTCGAGGTCGCGCTCGGCCTCTACCGGGAGTTCTACGACAGTCTCCGTGTCCCGGTGATCCTCTCGCGCCGCCCGGCCTGGGACAAGTTCCCCGGCGCCGACTACACCATCGCGGTCGACACCGTCATGCCCGACGGCAAGACGCTCCAGATCGGGACGGTGCACATGCTCGGCGACCACTTCTCCCGCACCTACGCCATCACCTACGAGGACGCGAACGGCGAGCAGCAGTACGCATACCAGACCTGCTACGGCATCTCCGAGCGGTCGATTGCGGCTGTCGTCAGTGTCCACGGCGACGATAAGGGACTCGTGCTGCCGCCCGAGGTCGCCCCGATCGAGGTCGTCATCGTGCCGATCATCGTCGGGAAACGGCGCGACGAGGTGCTCGCGGCGGCGGGTGCTCTTGAAGCGGAACTCCGCGATGCCGGGTTCGCCGTGAAACTCGATGCGCGGGATATGCGTCCGGGCGCGAAGTACTACCACTGGGAGATGCGCGGCGTCCCGCTCCGGATCGAGGTCGGGCCGCGGGACATCGACGCGAACACGGTCGTCGCCGTCACCCGCACGGGCAAAAAGACCACGCTCGACCGCCGGGGCGTCGCCGAAGGGATCAACTCCGTCCTCAGAGCGTTCGGGGAGGATCTCTCGCAGGCGGCGCGAGAGATGATGGCCGCACGGATAACCGCTGCCGCGACGATCGAGGAGACCGCCGAGGCGGTGAAGAGCGGAGTTGCGGTCGTTCACTGGTGCGGGTCGCAGGAATGCGCAGAAAAGATCGAGGCGGCGGTGGATGCGAGCATCATCGGCTCCGAGATCCGCTCGGACCTGATCGCCGTCTCGGACGGCCCGTGCATCGCCTGTGGAGGCGAAGGCACGTCCGCCCTGGTTGCCCGGACCTACTGATCAGCAGGACGGGCAGGTATACGTTTTTACGTGTTCGGGGGCCGCGAGGTCTCCCGAGATCACGGCTTTTCCGCCAAGGAAGAATATTCTCCCGCACTTTTCACATCTCTTCGGGAGCAGCCGTTCCCAGCGGCTCATCGGAACTTCCAGAGTGAACTGCATCTTCTCCGCGTCGGCGGGATTGCACTGGGTGAGCTCCTCGTACCTGGAGAGGACCTGCATGACCTGGAGGGGGTTTGCTCCTTTGCTGCAGAATCGCTTGAAGACATAAAATTGGAAGATCATCCACCCGAGGTCGGAGCGCTCTATGGTCTCCTCATATTCGCTGCACGTTCCGTCGTCTTCATCGAGGGAATACCCGCAGAGGGGGCAGCGCCCACCCACGAGTTCGTCCAGGTAGACCTCTTCATGGCAGCTGGGGCAGGTGGTGTGGGGGGTATGCATTCTGGAAGTCATGTTTATACTGGCCTCATACCTCTTACTCTTCCAGAGACACCGGGCGCGGGGCTTCGTGCCTTCCGGAAGCATTCCACGCGAGATGCGCGATCTCTACGATTTTCGTGAGGTTTACTACGTATTGCGCTCGGGGTGCTCTTATACGTGTCGAATGAGGTGCGCGGATCCGCTCGCTCACGGTGCCGGAACCTGACGGGATCCCCGTCTCCTGCAAAGACGAATGACAACAAATCAACCGTGTTATCTCGATCCGGGTCACGGACGTAGAATATTTATAGGTTGTCATGGCACTCTGCGCGCATGGCATCCCCTGCGGCATCAGAAGTCTACGTCATCGATGCATCCGATCGCTCCCATGCCGTCGAGGCGCTCTGGCGGGAGATCGGTCTTCCCTCCCTCGATGGAAAGACCGTTGCGGTCAAGGCGAACTTCAACAGCGACGACCCGTTCCCCGCGACGACCCATCCCGATATGCTGGAAGCGATCCTTTCGCGGGTCCGCGGCGACGGTGCCCGGTCGATCGTGCTCGGGGAACGGAGCGGGATGGGAGAGACCGCTCAGGTGCTGAAGCACCGGGGCGCCACCGATCTCGCAGCCCGGGCGGGTGCGGAGGTGACGGTGCTTGATTCGCTTTCATTGGAGGGGTGGGAGGCGATCCCGCCGGACGATCTTCACTGGGAGCGCGGGTTCCTGGTCGCCCGGCTCTTCCGGGGTTCCGATGCGGTGGTTCAGACCTGCTGCCTGAAGACGCACCGGTTCGGCGGCCACGTCTCTCTCTCCCTGAAGAACGCGGTCGGAGCGGTGGCGGCGAAGAATCCGGGGGACGGCTACGACTACATGGCGGAGTTGCACTCGTCGCCGCACCAGAGGAGGATGGTCGCCGAGATCAACCGGTTCTTCCCCTGCGACGTCGCCGTCATGGACGCGACGGAGGGGTTCTCGACCGGGGGACCGGAGCGGGGCAACCGCATCGTTCCGAACGTCATCCTCGCGAGCACCGACCGGGTCGCCCTCGACGCCGCCGGTATCGCGCTTCTCCGGCACTACGGTTCGACGCCGGAGGTGATGCGGGGCCGGATATTTGCAATGGATACCATTGCCCGGGCCGCGGAACTCGGGGTCGGCGTCAAATCGGCACAGGATCTCCGGCTCGTCGCGCTCGACTCCGAGAGCAAAAACCTCGTCCTCGATATGCGCCGGATCTTGGACGAGACCGCCTGAGGTTCAGTTGAAGAGGTGTTCGAACAGGATCCGCAGCCCGATCGCGACGAGGATCACCCCGCCGACGATGCCGGCCTTCCGCCCCATGATATGGCCGAACGCGCTCCCGAGGAGGACGCCGGCGGCGGAGAAGGCGAAGGTGACGATCCCGATCGTGATTGCGGGCAGAGCGATAGGGGTATCGAGAACGGCAAACGAGACGCCGACGGCAAGGGCGTCGATGCTCGTCGCGACGGCGAGCAGGAGGAGGACGGCCGCGCCGTTCTCGAACCGGATGCTCTCGCCGTCCCCACGCACCGCCTCGGCGATCATCTTCCCGCCGATGAGGACGAGCAGCAGGAAGGCGATCCAGGGGCCGTACGTCCCGACGAGCGAGGCGAGCCCCACTCCCCCGAGCCACCCGAGCACCGGCATTCCCGCCTGAAACCCGCCGAAGAGCACTCCGGCAATGACGGCCCACCGGAGCCGCCCCTCCCGCAGGGTGGCGCCTCCGCTGATCGAGACCGCGAACGCATCCATCGCAAGCCCGATGGCGATGAGGAGGATCGTCGCAAACTCCATTGCTTCCGGAAAGGTTCGGCACGGTGCGGGATAACGCTGTGGGTGCGGCGTATGCTATAAAACGCTGGAGTGCCCTACGGATACGGAGAGATGATGGAGATGAGCACACAGAAGATCGGCCTCATCCAGACGGCGGTGAGCGAGGATGCCGACCGCAACCTGGAGCGCACCCTTGAAGCGGCGAGAACGGCGATCGCGAAGGGTGCGCGGATCCTCTGCCTGCAGGAACTCTACCGCGTCCCCTACTTCCCGCAGTACGAGGATACGGACGCTTCCCGCTACGCTGAGACGATCCCGGGGCCGTCGACCGAAGCCTTCGCGGCGCTTGCCCGGGAGCACGGCGTGGTGATCGTCGTGCCGGTCTACGAGCGTGCCGCCTCAGGAGAGCACTACAACACTGCCGTGGTGATCGACGCCGACGGCAGGCTCCTCCCCGCCTACCGGAAGGTGCATGTCCCCTACGACCCGCTCTTTTACGAGAAGACCTACTTCCTGCCCGGCGACCGCTATCGGGTCTACGATACCCGTTACGGCCGGATTGCCGTGCTCATCTGTTACGATCAGTGGTTCCCGGAGGCCGCGAGGGCGGTTGCGCTCATGGGCGCGGAGTTCGTCTTCTACCCGACCGCCATCGGCCGGATTGCCGGGGAAGAGCCGCCCGAAGGCGACTGGCGCGAGGCGTGGGAGACGGTGCAGCGCGGTCACGCGATCGCAAACAGCGTCCACGTCGCCGCCGTCAACCGGGTGGGGAGCGAGGGCGATATCCGGTTCTTCGGGAGCTCGTTCGTCGCCGACGCGTTCGGGAACGTCCTCGCCCGGGCGAGCGAGACCGGTGAGGAGGTACTCGTCGTGGAGATCGACCTCGCGGAGAACGAGGCCGTCCGGGAAGGCTGGGGATTCTTCCGGAACCGGCGGCCGGAGACCTACGGTCTGCTCGCCCGGAAACTTCCGGCGGGCATGACCCCTGCGGCTTCCGACTACCGGATGCCTGCGGAGTGGGAGCCGCACGACGCGGTCTGGCTCTCCTGGCCGCATGACCGCGAGACGTTCCCCGACCTTGCCGCGGTGGAGGGGATCTATGTCGAGATCATCGCGGCGCTCCGCGGCTCGGAGACCGTCGACCTCCTCGTCACGGGCGAAGCGATGCGCACCCGGATCGAGGCGATGCTGGAGGAGGAAGGCGTCGATACGGGCGGCATCAGGTTCCACCTCGCCAATTACGCCGATGTCTGGTTCCGGGACTACGGGCCGACGTTCCTCGTGAACAGGAAGACCGGGAACCTCGTGATGGTGAACTGGACGTTCAACGCCTGGGGGAATAAGTACGCGGAACTCATGGAGGATTCGCGGATCCCGCTTGCCATGAACCGCGAGATGGAACTCCCCCTCTTCACCCCCGGGATCGTCCTCGAGGGAGGGTCGATCGAGGTGAACGGGTGCGGCACGGTGATCACGACGGAGGCCTGCCTCTTAAACCCCAACCGGAACCCGCACCTCGCCCGGGAGGAGGTCGAGGCCTACCTGGAGGCGTACCTCGGCGCCGGCCACGTCATCTGGTTAAAGCAGGGGATTGCTGGCGACGACACCGACGGCCACGTCGACGATATCGCCCGGTTCGTGAATCCGACGACGGTCTTCTGTGCGCTCGAGGAGAACGAGGACGATGAGAACTACGCCGTTCTCCAGGAGAACTACGAGATCCTCCTCTCCTCGACCGACCAGGACGGCAACCTCTTAACGGTCATCCCCCTTCCCATGCCGGGGAGGGTCGGCGGCGCGGAGAGGCTGCCGGCGAGTTACGCGAACTTCTACATAGGAAACACCGCCGTGCTGGTGCCGGTTTTTAAGCACCCGAACGACAGGATTGCCGTAGCCCGGATCCAGCAGGTCTTCCCCGACCGGGAGGTCGTCGGGATCGACTGCACGGCGATGGTCGCGGGTTTCGGCGCGGTTCACTGCATCAGCCAGCAGCAACCGTCCGCCGCGCCCCGGATCACCTGCCCTGGGGAAGGAAGCGCATCACGAGTGGAATGATTGCGTAGGTCGCCGTGCTCCAGTCCCAGCCGGCGAGAGCGAGCAGGATTGCGATGACGGAGATGGCCGGCACCACCATCACCCGCTGGTTCCCGCGGCGGATCTCGGTGCCGGGCCGGACGAGCCGGCGGTCATGCGCGGCATACCACCACTGGGCGGCAAAGAGCAGGCCGATGAAGAGGAGGTTCGCCTCGAAGATGACTGCCGCGAAGGTCTCACCCGGATAGTCGCTGATGAGGGAGATGGAGAACGGTACCAGCACTACGAACATCAGCGCCCCGATGTTGATCCAGAGGAAGGTGCGGTCGATATGCCGGAGCCGGTCGACCTGGGCGTGGTGCGCTATCCAGAAAGAAGCGAGGATGAAGAACGCGAGGAAGTAGTGGAAGAGGGCGGGAACCTGGCCGGCAAGCATCGCGGCGACGGCGGCATCGGAGGGGTCGCGCAAGCCTTCCGGGATGTCGAGGCTGATTACCAGGAGGGTCATGGCGAAGGCAAATATGCCGTCGGTGAGCGCCTCCGCCCTGTTCTTCGGATAACCCGGGGATGCTTCCGACTCTCTCCCGGTGCCGTCTCCCTGCTTCATTGTTCGCAATCTCTGCTGGGAGCGCCGGCCTGATAAAGAATGAGCATTTGCATCCACGAGATCGAAACGGGGTCATCAACCGTTACGGCGAACCCTGCCCTTGCGGTAGCTCTTCTCGGGCGAGGCCGGGCGGCCGATATACTTCCTTGACGCTCTGCCGGGTCAGGATTGCTTCGAGGGCGTCCATTGTGCCCCCTCCGGGCCGCTCATGGCTTCAAACATTCGCGAGAACCCTTTCGCGTTCTTCGCACCTCCGCACCTCCGCACCTCCGCACCTCCGGTGCTCTAACTCCGTTCCCAGGTGGAACGTCGTTCTCCGGTGCTCTAACTCCGTTCCCAGGTGGAACGTCGTTCTCCGGTGCTTTAACTCCTGTCCTTCGCACCTGTGGTTCTCAATCTCCGGTTCATGATGGTATCGGGGCACGCTCCGTTTACCGTTTCTTCTTCTCGCGGCGGTTCCCGGCAGACGAGAAGGGGAACTTCACGAAGTCCCGGAGTCCCCCTGCCGGGGAGAAGTTGCGCATATCCCGCCTGACCCCGGCGATGAGTTCGTCGACGACCTCCTGCTCCTTTGCCTCCCCCTCCTCCTGCACCACCGCCAGGCGGTGGAGGGAGTAGAGCCCGAGGATGAAGGCGAAGAGGAAGAAGAACTCCCACTGCTGGATGTCGAGCGTGACGAAGACGAGTTCCTGCACCGGGTCCTTCCAGATAAGAGTCCAGATCAGTTCCCGCTCGGCGAAGAAGTCCACGAAGAGCCCGCCGAGGATCGGGGCGACGCCGGCGGCGACGGAGTTCGCGAAGGTGCTTGCCGCGAGATAACTGGTCGCCTGGCCCTGCGGGGCCATCTTCAGGCTGATGTTGCCCGAGGCGAGCGAGACTCCGGCAAGGGAGATCCCCATCAGGATGTGGATGAGGACGAGCAGCGGGTAGGTCAGGATGTAGACGTTCGGGAGCGTGACGAACATCCACGCGAAGATCGCGAGCATGAAAAGCGGCCCGCTCACGGCAAGAACCGACTTGTTGGAGTAGCGGTCGGAGACCCGCCCCCACGAACGGTAGAAGATGATGTTCATGACCTGGCTGAGGACACTGAGGGCGACGACGATCGAGATATCGAGACCGATCCTCTGCAGCATGTAGACCGTGAAGAACGGCGCCGCGAGATTGACGGCGAAGTTCCATGATCCAAGGAAGATGATGAGGTTTTTGAAATTCAGGTCGGCGAACGGCTTTTTGATTGCGGCGAGCAGGCCGTCCTTCCCGTCTTCGAGAGCCATCCGGGGCTCGGGAGTGCGGGCGAGGAACGTGATCCCGATGAGCCCGGCGATGAGCCCGAGAAGGAAGAGGATGGAGTAGCCGTAGGCAGCAAGGTCGGGGAAGGTGATCTCCCACGAGTCGATGAAGAACCCGGCGACGAGGCTGATGACGAGCGCGATCCCCGTGGAGAAGGTCAGCCGGCGGGAGAAGAACTCCCCGAGCCGGTCCTGTGGTATCAGGTCGCGCATCCAGGAGTTCCAGCCGCAGTGGGAGACCGCCGAGAACGATGCGTAGAGGGTAATCGAGGCGATGAGCGCGATTATTCCCTGCCCCGGCGAGAGGAAGAAGGGTATCAGGATGATGGGTATCCAGCAGAGGCGCGCCGCGAACGATGCCATGACGACGACCAGCCTGCGGTTCTTGATGCGGTCGATGATGTAGATGGAGGGTATCTGCAGGAGTTCTGCGAGCGGGGGGATTGCGGCGAGCAGGCCGATGACGGTGTTGGATGCCCCGAGTTGCAGGGCGAAGGCTACCAGGAAGATGCCGCCGGTCAGCGTCACCATTGCCTGGGTGCTAAGGCCGTCGCGGATGACGAGTCTCAGGCCGTGGTCGACCTCTTCGGCCGTCAGGCTCTCCTTTGCCTCGAAGATCGTGCGCCGTCTGCGTCCTCTCGTTATGCTCACGGAGCCGGTCACCTCGATGGATTGCCCGCCGTAACAGATCCTGTGGGGGGCGATTCTTCGAGCCGGATCATATAAAAATGGAATTATATTAATCTGTTTGAATGAATCACGTGGCTCTCCGGCGGCGGCGTGGGAGCGGCCGCGATCTCCGGGTGGGTATGCTCATTACGGGGTTTCATCGCCCGTCAACTTCCCGACGACCACGGTGTCCTGAAGTCGGGGTAGAGCGTCAGCCCGCCGTCGACGTAGATCGTCTGCCCGGTGATGTAAGCAGCCTCGTCCGAGGCAAGGAAGGCAAAGACCGCGGCGATCTCCCCGGGCTCTCCGGCGCGCCCCATCGGGATGTGCCCCTCGACAGCCGCCTTCTTCTCGGGATCGTCCACCCATTCCCGGTTGATCGGCGTCGCGATCGCTCCGGGGGCGACCGCATTGACCCGGATGCCCTGCCCGGCATACTCGAGTGCGAGCGTCCTCGTAAGGGCCCCGATTCCCGCCTTGCTCGCGGCGTAGGGGGCGTATTGCGGTTTCGGAATCGTCTCGTGAACCGAGGTGTTGTTGAGGATGACGCCCCCTCCCCCACGATCGAGGAAGTGCCGCACCGCCTCGCGGGAGCAGAGGAACGCGCCCCGGAGGTTCACCGCGAGAACCCGGTCGTAGGCGTCCAGAGTCATCTCGTGGGTCGGGCTCGCGGTCTGGATGCCTGCGTTGTTGATCAGGACGTCAAGCCTCCCCCACGCCCCAAGAACCTCCCGGAATATACGCTCAACGTCCTCTTCGCTCGCGACATCCCCCTGTACCAGCATCTCCCGGCATCCTCTCTCACGGATGATGCTGCAGGCATCCTGCACGTCTTCAAGCGTCGTCTCCGCCTCCGTCTCGCTCGAGTGATAGTTTATGGCGACGTTTGCCCCCTCGTCCGCGAACCGGATCGCCGTCGTCCGGCCGATTCCGGTCGAGCCGCCGGTGACGAGGACGTTCTTCCCTTCCAGCCGTTTCATCTTGCCTCACCTTCCGGGTGATCCGGGCACCCTGTGGAGCGGGTGGTTTATGAAGGTCCCGGGTGGGTGGTGCAGACGCCGGCGAAGAACCGAAAAATCGTTAATATCCCTGCACGATATCACTACAACGGAAAACCCTCTGTTCGTGCACCGGAACTGTCATTGGTGGCGGGACAGGGGGCAGGAGATGTACGGGATATGACCGGAGCCGGTGATGGAGATACGCGGACACCTGTCGTCGAGGACGGCGGCATCATCGCGTTCGAGATAGCGACCCGGCTTGAGGAACCCGGTTGCGGGGATCTTTCGGTGGCGGCGACGGGGGCGGATGCATGCACCGCCTGACCGGCATGGCGGAGGATCGCACCGTCCTCCTTGCGGAACCCGACCGTGACGCCGCCGGAAAGGTCTCCTGCTGGCTGCAGGGCGAGGGGTATACAGTTGTGAGCGTGGTCGGGCGTGGCGATGACGCCCTTGCGGCCGCAGCGGCATCCCGGCCGGGTTTTGCTGTCCTCGACGCTTCCCTCCCCTGCCCGAAAAGCCCTCTCGCGACGGCTCTTACGATCCGTGACCGGCTGAAGATTCCCGTCGTCTTCACGACGGCAGACCCGATGAACGCGCTGCCTCCGGGCGGGCCGGAAGGGCTCTCGCGAGAGGAGATCCTGGAGAAACCCTTCGGGCCGAACGACCTTGCCGCCGCGATGGCAGCCGCGGCCGCACGCCACCGCTCCGGGTGCCTGCGCCGGGCATGGGACGAGGCATTCAGGCGCGCTGCCGATTCTATCTCGTATTTTGTCATGACCCTGGACGCCAACCGCCGCATCCGGTTCATCAACCTCCCGGGAGCGATCCTTGCCGGACGCTCCCGCACGGCACTCGCCGGGCGAGATGCCGTCGGGACTGTTCTGCCGAAGTCCGATCGGGACGGCAATTATCTCCGGAAGCGGTTCGAAGAGGGGCGGGAGATTGAGTTTGTCGTTGATTACATGCCCGCCGGTGGGGGGCGGGTGCCCGTCCGGTGGACCTGCCACCCGGCACTGGATCCCGGGGAGTGTTGTGGCGGTTGGATCTGTTTCGGCACTGAAGATGAGGACGTCCTTCTCCCGGACTTCGATTCCCGGGAGAGGGTGCTCCGGCAGATCGAGGAGAATGTCGAGCAACTCATGACCCTCAACGACCGGATCCGCAATCCCCTTCAGGTGATCGCCGCACTGGCCGGATTCATGGATGGTGACGCTCGCGACAAGATCCTGCTCCAGGTGGAGATGATCGACGATACCGTCCGGCAACTCGACCTGAGGTTCCTCGAATCGTCGTCGATCCGGGAGTATCTCCGCAAGCACCACCAGATTGAGGCCCCGTGAAGATCCTGCTATCCTCCGTTCACCGCCACTCCTCGATCACCTTCCGGACAAGCGGCCGCCTCTCCGGCCCGCCGGCCATGAGCGCCTGGAACTTCTCCTCGTAGATCGGCTTCTCGACCGAGTAGAACGTCCCGAGCGGGATCGGCGCCTCCCGGTCGTAATCCCACTCCCGGATCTTTCCGAGAGCGCTCTCGAATCTCCCGGCATCCACCTCGCCCTCCTTCATCTCGTAGGCGTGCTCGTTGTAGTAGTCGGTCAGGTTGAAGTAGGTCGCGCAGATCTGGAGCACGTCGACGAACGAGAACCCCCGGTGCATGATCGCCTCCTTGAAGAGGTCTTTTAGGTGCCGGATCTTCTTCGTATAGCCCCGTGCTATGTGCGTGGCCCCGGCGGCGAGCATGACTTCGAGCGGGTTTAAGGGGTGCTCCGTGATGCCGCCCGGGGTCGAGCGGCCCTTAAAACCGGCGGGCGATGTCGGGGTGTACTGCCCCGTCGTCAGCCCGTAGACCCGGTTGTCGTGGACGACGACCGTGATGTCGCTGTTCCGTTTTGCTGCAAAGATGAGATGATCAAGTCCCTCGGCGTAGATGTCCCCGTCCCCGACATGGCAGATCACCTTCAGATCCGGATTTCCGAGGCGTATCCCGGTCGCCGCCGGAACCGAACGGCCGTGGATACCGTAGAAACTGTTGACGTTCAGGTAATCGACCAGTTTCCCGTGGCATCCGATCCCGCCGAGGAGGACGAAGTTCTCAATGGGTATCCCCTCCTCCTCCGAGAGTTCGGCGACGGCCGACTTCATCATATGCTCTATCGAGAAGTTGCCGCAGCCGGGGCACCAGGTGTTCTCCGCAGGGCTGATGAGGTCGCCGGCCGGTCTCGAAGATCGATCGGGGGTCATGTGAAGACCTCCGTAAGCCGTGCCTCCAGTTCGTCGACCGCGAACGGCCGTCCGTCGTACTTCAGGACAGATCGACCCGGATCGAATCCCTGCTGGCGGAGGAGGCGGGCGAACTGTCCGGTGGCGTTGTTCTCGACGCAGGCAACCTTCCCCGCCCCGATCATCGCCTCCTTCCAGGCGCGGGTGGGGAACGGCGAGAGGACGAGCGGGTGGACGACCCGTGCTCCGAGCCGCTCGGCAGCCTCGATGCAGACCCACTTCTGCGACCCCCAGCAGACGATCGTCGTCCCGGCGTCCCGTGCGCCGTAGGTCTTCACCGTCGGGTAGGTGGCAAGTTCCGCCTTCAGGCTCTCCTCCTTCCTGAGCATCTTCTCCTGCACCTCCCTCGTCTCGGTCGGCTCTTCCGTCGTGAACCCGACCTCGTCGTGGGCGTAACTGCTTGCCTTGATGGTTGCCCCCGCTCTTCCGGGGAAGGCGAGCGGCGATACCCCGTCCTCTGTCCGGGCGTACCGGCGATACTCGCCTGCACCGTCCCAGAGCACCGGCTGGCGGTCGGGAAGCGGGGTGATCGCCCCGAGATCGAATGAATAGGCGCCTTCCCCGAGTGTCTTATCGGTCAGGACGATCGCGGGAACCTGGTACTTCCAGGAGAGCATCAGGGCGGCCGCCGACCAGACGTAGGTCTCCTCGAGGTCGCCCGGAGCGACGACGAGCCGGGGGAACTCGCCCTGGCCTGCGTTCAGGACGAAATGGAGATCGCCCTGTGCGGTGTAGGTCGGTATGCCGGTGCTCGGGCCGGGCCGCTGCCCCATCACGATCGTCACGGGAATCTCCGACATCCCGGCAAGCGAGAGCCCCTCGGTCATCAGGCAGAACCCGCCGCCCGAGGTGCCGACCGCCGTCTTCTTCCCGGCGTAGCCGAGCCCGAGTGCCATCAGGATGACGCTGATCTCGTTTTCGGGGTGGATGACCCCGATCGAGAGATCTTCGGCGCGGTTCGCGAGGAAGTGGAGGATGCTCGATGTCGGTGTCATCGGGTAGGCGACGTAGGACTCCAGCCCGCCGTGGACGAGCCCGAGTCCTGCGACTTCGTTGCCGGTCAGAACCGGAAGCGCCGGGGCATCGACCGGTTCGACGGTGAAGACGCCCTCCACGGCGTCGTAGCCCCGGCCGGCGACCCTGAGGTTCGCCTCCAGGTGCTTTGCCGGAACGCTTCCGCGAAGGACATCCTCGAGCACCTCCCGCCCGATCCCCGCCACCCGGGCAAGCGCCCCGAGCATCGCGGAGTTTTTGGTGATCGGGGGCGCTTTCTCCTCTTTGACGATATCGTCGAGCGGGAGGCCGTAGCCCTCGCCCCGCACCACCGCTGATGCGTCGTGGACGACCGTCGTGCCGTCGTGAATGCTTTCGCGGTGGTTGTCGATGCTGTTCTGGTCGAAGGCAAGGAGGACGTCGACCGGGGTGCGGTGCGCCCCGATCGCTCTATCCGCGGCCCGGATGATCGCGAAGTTGTGCCCGCCGCGGATGAGCGAGGGGTAATCGAAGTACATGTAGGTGCGGTAGCCGAGGCGGGAGAAGAGACCGGCGATGGAGAGGCCCGCCGTGTTGATCCCCTCCCCCGCCTTCCCGCCGATCAGTACGGAGTATTCGGCCATGGTGATCAGGCGTGCCGTAGCCCGCCTGCGGGTATATAGGTTGTGCTCCGGGGAGGACGCTGTCTCGCGGGAGGCGACGGCAGGTGCATCTCCCGCAACCCCTCCGGTCTCTTATCGTACTATCGGCGACGCTGTCTCGTCGAAGGGATTGCTCCGCATCGCAAGCGAGAAGAGGTACGGATAGTTCCTCTGGAGGTACTCCATGTAGGCGAGCCATTCTCCAATGAGCCGGCCGTAGACCCGCTCGACGTCCCCCGCGAGGTGCTCGACGTCGCTTGCCGGGAGCCCGGCGAAGTCGCCCCGCCGTTCGAGTTCTTCGGTCAGGTGAAAGACCGCCCGCAGGAGGTCGGTGAACGACTCGTGCTCCATGAGGACGGGGTTCTCGAGCAGGCGGAGGAGGAACCCCCGCTGCTCTTTGAGGTACCGGCAGAGATCCTGCAGGTCGGCGGCACCGACGGTGACCCGGCAGGTGTGGTGCCGGAGACGGCTGCGCACCCCGGAGAACTTCTCCGGCGTCCAGGCGTTCGTCACGACGAGGTCGTGCCGGATCTCCGGGAGGTTCGGGTCGCGGTCCGAGAGGATGGTGAGGAGCTCGGTGCCGACCTCCGAGAAGAAGGTGCCGATGACCATGTTCAGTTTGTCCAACCGGTCGCGCTTTGCCCGGACGCTCAGGAGCTGGTTTAAGATGAGGGTCACCAGGAGGACGTTTATCGGAAGGAATCCGAGAGCGTTGAAGATATACTGGTAGGTGTTCTCGGCGTCGCCGAGCAGGAGGTGTTTCACGCCGTAGATGACGACCGATGAAGCGACGAGGATGATCCCGAGCCTTACTTCCCAGGTCCGGAGGCTGATGCGCATGATATCATCACGTACCTCCGGCGGGGAAATAAAGGTTGGGTACCGGGTCCCCCTCAGACCCGCAGGCGCGAGGATCCCGGTGTCTTGATGGTTGCAGGAACCTTCCGCCGCTCTGCGATCCCGGCCTCGACCCAGGCGACCAGGTCGAGCAGGCCGGCCTCGAGGGGAACCTCCGGCTCGTAGCCGAGAACCTCCCGTGCACGGCTGATGTCTGCAAAGCAGTGGCGGATATCTCCGATCCGGCTGATCCGCATGATCTCCGGGGAGAGATCCTGCCGCCCGGTCATCGTTGCAAGAAGGTCGGCGGCTGTTCTAAATGTACAGGGGCGGCCGCTTGCGATGTTGAACGTCCCGCCGGCGGCACGGGGAGACTCGAGGGCCAGGCGGAAGGCGCGTGCCGCGTCGTAGACGCTCACGAAGTCGCGCTGCTGGTAGCCGTCCTCGAAGAGGCGTATGGGAAAGCCCTGGAGCAGGCGGGACGCGTACTCGGTCAGCACGCCGGAGTACGGGTTTGCATACCCCTGGTGAGGCCCGTAAACGGGAAAAAGCCGGAGAATGGTCGTCGGAATTCCGTAGGACTCCCCGATCAGCCGGCACATCTCTTCCTGGTCGTGCTTTGAGATGGCGTAGACCGAGAGCGGCGACGTCTCCTTCGTCTCCGGGGTCGGGAGGGGGTAGATCACCTCCCCGTCCGGGCTCCGCGGTTCCCACCCGCCCCGTGCCGTCTCTCCCGGGGAACGGCGGATCTTCGGGTAGACGGTGCCGTTGTATGAGCAGTAGAGCCCCTCCCCGTAGACGGCGCTGCTCGAGGCGACGATGAGCCGCTTGACCGGATGGTCGAGCAGCGCCTCGAGGAGAGTGGCGGTTCCGGCGGTGTTGACGCTCATGTACTTCTCGATCTGGTACATGCTCGACCGGTCTCCGACGACCGCCGCAAGGTGAATGACGGCGTCGGCTCCGTCGAGAGCCTCCTTGAACTGGTGCGAATCGCGGATATCCCCGACGAGAACCTTCGCTCGCCGGTCGAGGTGCTCGGGCAGGCGCCGCTCCGCCCCGTGCACCTGCGGCATCAGGTTGTCGAGGATACGGACCTGGTAACCGTGCTGCAGCAGTTCAGTCGCGAGGTGCGACCCGATGAATCCCGCTCCCCCGGTGATGAGAACGGTCTGACTGGTATCCGTATGCATGGTGTATCAGGCATTCCTGATGCACTCTTTGCATTAAATATTATCGCGAACACAAAATATTAATAAAAAATGGTTATTCGGGGTATTTGTATCCCCCGAGGTTGTTTAACCTCCCCCGGTCCAACGTCAGGGACATGGTGTGCGGCCAGCGGGGAAGGTTGTTCGTCAATCGATACGCTCCGTCTTACGAGTCGAGGATCGCCTCGGCAGCGTCGCGGTAAGCCCGCATCACGTACGGGATGCCGGAGACCGCTTCCGCCTCCTCGGTCAGGGCCATCAGGTCGTTCCGGCCGACCGTCTTGAGGCTGAAGTTCCGACTTCCGGCCATGATCTGCTGGAGCCCGGTTCTGAACTTCTGGACGTAGGTGTAGATCCCGATTGCTCCGAGCGGGATCTCTCCTATCCGGCCGGGGAATCTCTCCTTGAGCTCTTCGTAGCAGACGAAGATCTCCTCGGCGCTGCTGCCGTACTTCGAGACGGTCTTCGGGATCTCCCCGGTCTCAAGCCACTTTGCGATGTTCTTCCCGACCATGCCGGGGATCATCAGAGCGCGGCCCATACAGACCGCCTTGACGTAAGGACTCCCCATGGCAATCCCCTTGAAGACGTTGGCCTCGTCCGCGAACCCGCCGGCGATGGCGATGTCCGGGACCCGGATGCCCCGCTCCCGGAGCCTCTCGGCGAACTGGTAGGCAAGCGACTCGATGTAGAATGTCGGAATGCCCCACTCGTTCATCATCGGCCAGGGGCTCATCCCCGTACCGCCGGGAGCGCCGTCGATGGTGAGGAGATCGATCTTCGCTTCGGCCCCGTAGCGGATTGCCATCGCGAGTTCGACGGCCGAGTAGGCGCCGGTCTTGAGGGTGACGCGCTTGAACCCGATCTCGCGGAGCCGGTCGACCTCATCGAGGAAGTCTTCCCGGGTGACGAAGCCGAGGCGGGAGTGCCGCTCGAACTCTTTTATGGCGCCGTCGTTGAAGGCCGCCTGCACCTCGTGAATCCCCGGGTCGGGGAGGACGATGTATCCGCGATCCTTGAGCTGGTTCGCCCGGTCGAGGTTGCCGACCTTGATCTCGCCGCCGATGCACTTTGCCCCCTGGCCCCACTTCAGTTCGATCGTCTCCAGGTTGTGCTTCGAGGAGACGTACTCGGCGGTTCCGAGCCTTGTGTCCTCCACGTTCAGCTGCACCAGGAGCTCGCCGTAGCGGTCTTTGAACTCCCTGTAGGACTCGATCCGGCGATCCATCTCGGGCGATCGGGCGACCTTGCCGTCGTGATCGAGCGCCAGTTCCGGGTCGACGCCGCAGACGTTCTCTCCGCAGACGAGTGTAATGCCGGATATTGCCGCTCCGATGGCGAAGTGCTCCCAGTTCGCCCGGGCAATCTCGGTCGACCCGAGTGCCCCGGTGAAGATCGGAACCCGCATCGGCACTTTGATCTCCCAGCCGTATTCCGTCCGGGTATCGACGTCCTGAAAGACGGCGGTGTCGGGATTGGCATCGACGCCTTCCGGCAGCCCTTTTGCGCCCCGGGCGTAGCCCTGGATGTTCAGGTGTGAGTAGTCGATCGGGTAGTCTTTATCCGCGCCGGCCGTGATCTCGCCGAACGGGCCGGGGTAGAGCACTTCTCTGCCCCGGAACGAGGAGAGCCAGATCTCGCAGGATCCTTTGCACCCGTCGACGCACCGGCTGCAGATGCCGGACATCGGAACGACATCACGGGAGCGGTTGGCCGTACCCGTTGCATCGTTAGCGTTTGGTCTTCGCAGATTCATCAGTTGCACCTTCACAAATGTGGATAGAAGGTTCCTTCCTGCACATATAAATGTTTCGTACCGGTTGACCGGCTCTTCCAGAACCGCGTCGAAATCCCGTCGTCGTAACTTCGGTTTCACTTCCGACCCGGTGGAATCCCCCGGGTCGCGCTGCCTGACCGGCAGGCACCCTGGGCTATTTATCTCCTTGTATCCACGGCGTGCCGGGAGCGTGACGAAAAAGTAAAATACATTGATGAGCATGATTGCTTTATGAACTTCAGGTTGCTATCAGCTCTGATTGTGCTCCTGCTTGCATTTTCGCTCTCTGCCGCCTGCACCGGCACAGGCGAGCCTGCCGACCCCACAACCCCGAGGGTGACGACGACGATCGCGGAGACCCCCGCGGCCACGACGGCGCCGGCCTCGCTTACGCCCGGCCCGACGCAGACGGCGCCGCCGGGAAAGGAGGTTGACTTCCAGCTTACGGGCGGATACCCCTCACGGGTAACGAACGACCTGTACATCGCATTCAGCGGCGGGAAGGGCCAGGACTTCGTGACGAAGATCGACGTGCGCGTGACCAAATCGACCGGGGAAGTCATCACCGACACCCTGCAGCCCATCCGCGGCGACGATATCGTCATCCAGCATGCGAAGGGAGAGAACCGGGTTGAGATAACGGTATCCTTCGTCACCGGAGGCACTTTCAAGGTCAAAGACCAGATCGTGGAAGTACCCTGATCCGAACAACCTTTTTTTCGATCGACCAGTCTTTTTTGAAAAAGTTATCGAACGAGTTTTTCCCGCCTTACGCTCTCTTCACTTCCCACCGTATGAGCAGGCCGTCGTCGAGCCGGACGGCCTCGATGATCTGCAGCCGGGGAAAGTCTTCCTCGTGGAGAAAACCGGCGCCGTCAGCGGGTGTGGGGGCATCCTTTCCGCCGATGACGACGTTGCCGACGAACGTCTGGAATTCATCGACGAGCCCCTGCTCGAAGAGTGTCCAGATCAGCGTCCCTCCTCCTTCGACCATCAGGCGCCGGACACCCTGCCGGTGCAGTTCCTCGAGCAGGCCGCGGAGGTCGACGGTCTCTTCGCCGCCGACGATGACGGCGGCATGCTGCCGGAGAGCCTCCACAGCGTTTGTGGGCGCTTTTTTTGAAACCGCGACGATACGCTTTCCGCTTCCCTTGTGGAGAATGTCCGCATCCAGAGGCGTCCTTCCTCTGCCGTCCACTACGATGCGGATGGGGTTCTCATCCTTTCCGGCTGCCTTCCGGCGCTCCCGGAGTTCCGGGGATTTCACAGTGAGCGAAGGGTCATCGGCGAGCACCGTGCCGATGCCGACCATGATGGCGTCACTCTCCGCTTTGATCCGATCGACCCGCAGGTAATCCTCGTTACCCGAGATCCTCACCTGCCGCCGCTCTCTCGTTGAGATCTTCCCGTCAGCGCTCATGGCGATGTTACCGAAGACAAACGGGCGCATAAATTAGGGTTACACGCCGTTCTTCATATATGCTCCCTTTTCTTGCAATACTGCGCCGGCAGAACCTCCTGCCGCCGCCCTCTCATGAATTGAAGAATATTCGAGATATGTTCTGAAAATTCAAAGAAATGCACTTGTTTCCCTGAAACATTACTTTTTATCGGCCAATCGATTCCGAATCGCTTATATACATCTCCTTAAATAACCACTGTATTACCTATGGCCTTGAACCGGAGCCTCTTGAGCGGTTTTCAACAGGATCTTTTTACCGGGACGGATATCGTCAGAATGATCGTGGTGGTTTCGTTATCGGCGGTGTCGCTCATGCTCACGGCGGCTACACCGATGAACGCCCAGCTCTTCTGTCCCCTGACATTCTGCATCCCGATACTCTTTGCTGCTCTCTGGTTTCCGAGGCAGGCATTCAAGGCGACAGCGTTCCTTGTTGCCGGGTTTGTAATCATCCGGGTGTACCTATCGACGCTCGGCTTCGCCGTCGACCCTGTGATGACGGGGCTGCACACGATGATCTTCCTCTGGGTCTTCGGGGCCGCGACGCTCTTTTCTCAGGAATCTCATCTGGCTGCCTCCCGGTGCAGGCGGATCATCGAGGATACCCGAAATGCAAGGTTCCTCTGCGATCCCGAGACCCTCCGCGTTGTCTGTGCCAGCAGAAAGTGTGCCGATATGCTCGGTTACGCGCCCCGGGAACTCGTCGGCATCCCGGCAGAGGCGTTCTGGGCGGACGAGGCCGGCAAGGCATGGTTCATCGCGGAGATGGAGCGGGAAGGCTACGTCGGAAATGCGGAGATGACATTTTACGCGCAGAACGGCGATGCGAGGAGAGTTCTTCTCTCCTGCAGGGTGCTTTCCATCGAGAACCTCTTCGAATGCACGGTCGTCGACACCGGAAGGCTCCTCACCCAGAACGACGCGCTCATCCGGTCGAATGGGCGGCTGATGGATCTCATCCGGCAGACAAACGATATCTTCTTCATTCAGGATGCCGCGGGCTGCATCCTGCACTTCTCCTGGGTTCGTGCGCTCGAGTACGGGATCTCTCCCGAAGAGATCGTCGGGAAGTGTGTGGACACTCTCCTGCCCGGCGACCTTGCCGCGCAGAACATGGAAGAGATCCGGAAGGTGATCGAAGAACAGAAGGGCGCCTGTTATGACCTCGATCTGGAGATCGGAGGCGCCCGGCACAACTTCTCCGTTGCGATCGCCCCGTATAACGGAGTGGACGGTGCGTTCACCGGCGTCGTGGGGTCGGCACGGGATACCACCGAGGTGCGGCGGCAGAGCCTTGCGTGCAGGCAGCTCTCCTGGGAGGTCGAACAGTGGAAAGGGCTCGTCACCAAGCTCGCCCATGAGTTACGCACCCCGCTGCAGCCGCTCGTCGGCTATCTCCGGATGCTCGTCGAAGATCCCGATTATTACGGCCTCACGAAGGATACGGAGAAGATCCTCAAGACCTGCCTTGCGTGCGCCGACAAGGAGATGGCGGTGGTGGAGAGGGCGGTCGAGCTCAGTCTGCTCACGATGGACTACGTCGATCTGACCGTTCAGGAGGTGCCGCTCCACGAACTGGTCGATGCTGTCGTATCGGACGGCGAATACGAACAAAGTGCCCGGATTTGTAATGAAATCCCTGATAACGTCCGTATTATGGGAGACCCCGATCGGCTTTCGATGGTGGTTGCGGGACTGGTATCGAATGCCGTTAAGTATAATGAACCGCCAGAGAAAGTATGGATCCGGTATACGAGATCAAATGAAAACCATTATATTATGGTGTGTGATAATGGCATCGGTATCCCCGAAGATGTTATCAAATCGATCTTTGAGCCGTTCTACATAGGAGACGCCGAGCAGGCCTGCAAAGGCGGCAGCGCCGGCCTTGGGCTCTCGATCGCGAACAAGTATGTCCAGTTGCATGGCGGGGATATAACGGTGACGAGTAAGGTGGGCGAAGGGAGCACCTTCACCATCAGGATACCAAGGGAGGTATGAACTTTGGGAAACAAGATCATGGTCGTCGACGACGACCTGCCGACGCTGGAAGTAATGGAGCTGCTGCTCAAGAAGATCAACCGCGAACCGCTCCTTGTTCATAACGGATGGGATGCGCTGCGGGCAATCAAGAAGGAGAAACCCGCACTCATCATTCTCGACGTGATGATGTCTCCTATAGACGGATGGCAGTTCCTGGAAGAACTGAAACGGAATGACGAGTACAGGGATATCCCGGTCTTGCTCTTCACCGCAAAACATGTCTGGCCGGAAGAGTATTCGAGATACGCGAACGATATCGTCGGTGTCCTGGAAAAGCCCATCTCTCTTGCCGAGTTGAAGGCCGCCCTGGAGAGGGCCCTTCCCCGGGACGCCTCTTCTCGCACGGACCCCGAGACCCGCCGCACTCTCGAGATCAAAAGTGAGTGACCCTGTTTAGCACGCATGCCCGCGGCAGTCTCCCGGGGCTGTCTCTCTCCCACCGAAAGGCATTTTATCGGTTGGGTGTGTATTGCCGGGTAGTGTTCCTCTTATGATCGTTACAGATCTCCCCGGGTATCCTTCCCTCAGGGAATATCAGCGAATCGCGGGCACAAAGCAGTTTTCGGTGATCGAGGAACTTGCCGGGCGTCTCTCCGGTGTCAAGATCCAGGAGATCAACTCGACCCGCTACGGGGGCGGCGTCTCGGAGATCCTGATCTCCTACGTTCCGTTCCTCAACGCGCTCGGCCTCGAGACGACCTGGAGCGTCATGGAAGCCGACCCGGCATTTTTCGACGTGACAAAGACGCTCCATAACTTCCTCCAGGGTCGGGGGGGCGGGTTCTCGCCGGCAATGGTCGAGACCTACTGGGAGGCCCAGCGGCAGAACGAAGGGTTGATAGAGGACGATTCCGACGTCGTGACCATCCACGACCCTCAGCCGCTCGGCCTCGTCGAGTTCCTGACGAACCGGGAACGCGAGCGAAAGAGGCTGCTCTGGCGGTGCCACGTCCAGCTGGAGACGGTACCTACCACGACCGTCGGGGAGATCGGCAACATCCTGCGAAGGCTGGTCGAGAAGTATCACGCCGGCATATTCTCCAGTTTCCAGTATCTTCCTCTCTGGAACGTGCCGAGTTTCATCATTCCGCCGTTCATCGATCCTTTATCCGAGAAGAACCGCGATCTCGCCCCGTCCGAGATCGATGCAACCCTCGCGAAGTACGGTATCGACCCGGAGAAGCCGATCGTCACCCAGGTATCCCGGTACGATGCCTTCAAAGACCCGGTCGGCGTCATCCAGGCGTTCAAGAACGTCCGCCGGAAGATGCCCTGCCAGCTCGTCCTCGTCGGCGGGCGGGCGTGCGACGACCCGGAGTGTTTCATCGTCCTGCGTGAAGTCCGCGAGACAGCCGAGGACGATCCCGATATCCATATCCTCGACCTCCCGCCGGACAGCCATCGCGAGATCAACGCGCTCCAGCGGGCGTCCGACGTGATCGTGCAGAAGTCCATCAAGGAGGGGTTCGGGCTGACGGTGACCGAAGGGCTCTGGAAGGAGAAGCCGGTCGTCGCCGGGAGTGTCGGCGGCATACCGCTCCAGATCCGCGACGGCTGGAACGGCTACCTGGTCTCGACGATCCAGGAGACCGCCGACCGGATCCTCCATCTCCTCCGGAACCCGGAGCTGGCCCACGAGATGGGCGCACGAGGGAAGGAGTTCGTGCGGGAGTACTATCTCCTCACCCGGGGCGTGCAGGATCACCTCACTGCCATCGACCAGGTGAAGAACGGCAGGATCACCGCCCGGGACAGCGTCATCTGCTACCACCCGCAGGTGGTGACGACCCGGATGGCCGGGTGCGCGGCCCGGCACTGATGCCTGCCCCCTCCGTCCCCGTCACTCGATGGGGATCTTTTTGCCGTTGGTTCCGGACCGTGTCCTCATCTTCTTCAGGCGTACTTCGAGGACGCCGTTCTTGAATCCGGCCCCGGCGCCATCTTCTATCACGCTCGCGGGCAGGCGTACCATCCGGGTCAGGATCTCGTCTCCGCGTTCGTGGATGTAGTAAGTCCCCGGCTCCTCCTCGGCCGGCCCGGTGCGCCTCGCCGTTATTCGCAGGGTCTGGGGGTTTGGCAGGTTGATCCGGATCTCGTCTTTGTCCGCGCCGGGCAGTTCCGCAACGACGATCACCTCGTCGTCGTGATCGAGGATGTCGATCCGGAAGTCTGCGGTGAGGCCGGGGAAGTCGCGACTGCCGCCGCGCGAGACCGGCGGCAACCCGCCTTTCTCCCCGGCCTCCGGGTTGTCCGCTCTCTGATCCCTATCCTGCCGCCGCCCGGGGCCGGAGGGGTCGTCTTCTCTCCCTGTCATGATCCTTGCCTCCTGCGGTCTGGTTGCCGTCGGGTGGCCGGTCACCATCCGCCGCCCCCACATGAGCCTGCATGCATAACAATTTTACCCGGGTAACCTGCATCGGGTGGTCTCCTCCCGCAGCCGGGCCTCCGGTGATGTATACGTTGCGGTCTTCCCGGCGGCCCGCGGCGGTGCCGCGCCGGATAATCCCCTGGACGTCGTTGGGCGGCTGTCGATACGCTCTCGGAGAGCGTTTTTTCTGCCTGCTTGTCCCGGCCGTTAGGTTTTTGTGGCGTGACCGGCATGGGGAGCAACCCCCGGTCTTCCGGGGTGCGGGGGAACCGCAGGGTTCACCGCCCGTGCCGCCGTTATGCCGGAGATGCCCGTGCCGATGGATATGCGGGGGTTATGGAGGAAGATGAGATGGCGCAATTCAGACCATTCGAGATGGAAGGGATGCCTATCGAAGAGCAGCCCATGAACTGGAAGGATATGGTTCCGGCCCCGTATGACAAAAAGGCGGTCGACGCCTACACCCGGACCCGGATCATCCTCATGAACGGGATCGAGAACAACGCTGTCCTGATGTCGCACGCGATCGAGCGGATGCATCCCGATCCCGAGGTGAAGAAGGCGATGGCCCTGATGCGGCGGATCGACTCCCAGCAGCAGGAGACGATCAACTGGCTCAACCCGGCGGACCAGTCGGTCGTCGAGACTACCCTCGGCTACGAGCAGGTGGCGGTCGACCTCACCGCGAACCTGGCGCAGAACGAGCCGGATCCTTACGTGAAGCAGACGCTGGACTTTGCCCTGCTCGAGGACTTCGATCACCTCTACCGATACAGCTGCCTCTACGACTACATCGAGGGCGGCGACCCCGACTCGATCGTCCAGGGCAAGACCGAGGTGAAACCCGGCAGGCCGACGAGCATCGAGCACCGCCACCCCTTCGACTCGATGCGCAAGCACTACGACAAGGAGACGGCCGACATCAAGACGAAGATGAACTACATCACGATCACCGCCGGAGAGCAGCAGACGATGCTCTACTACCGGGCGCACGGGTTCATGTATCCCGATGAGATTGCACGGCAACTGTATGCCGAGATCGCGGAGATCGAGGAGCAGCACGTCACCCAGTACGGGCTGCTCGGCGACCCGAACGAGACGATGCTCGAGAAGATGGCGATGATTGAGCTCAACGAGGCCTACCTCTACTACTCGTGCGCACAGACCGAGAGCGACCCGAGGATCAAGGGGATCTGGGAGAAGTTCATGAAGATGGAGGTCACGCACTTCAACGAGTGCGCACGGCTCATCAAGCAGTATGAGGGCCGCGATATCCAGGACCTCGTGAAGGCCGACGTCATCGAGCCCCTGGTCGTCTTCGAGGAGAACAAGGACTACGTCAACAGCGTCATCGACGCCCAGCTCGATCTCGCGCCGAACAACATGGAGTATGTGCGGTTGCGCGATCTCCCCGACGACTGGGCGAGTTTCGGCTACCTGCGCGTCATGAACGCAAAGGGCGTCCCGAGCGAGGAGGTCGTCTCCAAGGCGGGCCCGACCCTTGCCGAGCGCGACCAGGCGGCGAATATCAGGCAGGTCAAGCAGGAAGTGGCCCGCCGGGTTGAGAAGGGTATGGCAGCGGTGCCGGCCCGGTGATCTTTTTTTTGCTGCGCAGAGTCGTTCCCCGGGACGTCGCCCTTCGCCGCTCGCACCCGACGGTGCTCAAACTCTGCTCTCGCCCGCACTTCGAGTGAGGTAAAGTACAGAGGTGGCAATAAATGCTCACGGGAAGAGCGACGGATGGGACATCCGGAGTTTGAGCACCGAAGGTGCGAGTGAGGAGCGCGAAGCGCGGGTGGTGGGGGTTACAGAGACCCATTACAACGTGGAGACAGGGGAGGGGGAGACCCCCCTCGCACCTATCGGTGCTCAAGCTCGCTTCGCTCGCACTCCGCACCCTTCGGGTGCTCGAGCTCCGGCCGTTCCGCCCATCGCACTCCCCGTCAGCCCCACAGCGAAACCCTTCGGGTTTCTCGAACTCCTGTCTCGCACCTTCGGTGCTCACGCTCCAGTTCTAGCGAACTGTCGCGTCCTGCGGACAGTCGTTCCCCCAATGGCGATAAACGACGCGTGCACCGGAGGTGGCAGGCGGAGTTCGAGCACCGAAGAACGACGTTCCTTCAGGAACGGAGTTTGAGCACCGAAGGTGCGAAGGTGCGCAGGCCACCACGGTCCACTGCATGAGGACATGCCCAAGAAAAAAGGCCGGCCCGGGGACAGGCCTGGTGTGGCACCACCCTCATCAGGGAAAAGATGAAGATCGGAACAGGGTTTCAACAGAGCCGTTCGCGTGAGACATGAGTCCTCAGGGAGAGCGCACGAGACTGTCCTACGCTCCCTGCTCCGGTAGGTCGCCGTTATCCGTGGCCTCCCTGAGCGTGAACACAAACGCCGCTCCCTCTTCAGGGTGCCCTGGCACCCGGTCCTCGACCCAGATCCTTCCGCCGTAGCGATCGATGAGGATCTGCACGAGGTACAGCCCGAGCCCCTCGCCGACGCCCCGCTGCTTCTTCTCGTAGCGATGGAATATCTCCTCTTTCTGGCCGTCCGGGACGCCCCGGCCGGTGTCCGCGACCGTCACCCGGACGAAACCGTCCTCTTCTTCCGTCCTGACGGCTACGGCGACGCCGGGACCCCCGTGCTTTACGGCGTTGCCGATCAGGTTCGTGAAGACCTCGGGAAGGAGGTCGTCGGCAAGAACCTGCCGGGGAACGCCCTCGTAGGAGATGGAGATGTTCGGGAAGTGGCCGATCTCCGCCCTGATGACCGCATTGAGATCCGTCGGCCGGAGGAGAGGCGGCCCGGCGTGAATCCGCCGGATCTTCGAGACGGTCCCCAGGATCTCGATGCTCTTCTGGACACTGCGCTGCAGTTTCTTAACGTATCCGACTGCTTCTCCCTCCAGGGAATCGACGAGCAGCTCGGCATAGAGGTTCGAGACGTTCTCGGTGTTCCCGATGTCGTGGGTCAGTATATCCAGGTAGAGGTTCGCCTCCCGGTGGGCGGACTCGAGGTCCCGGTGAATCCGGGCGAGTTCGGTGGCATCGCGTTCGCGGAGAGACTGCTCGAGGTGTCTCTTCTCCGTGATATCCGTAAGGGCCACCCGGTACCGGCATTCCGCCCCGCCGGCAGCCCGCTGAGAGCGCCCCTCCGCTATCAGCCACAGGGGTTTCTTCCGGCCGGGGGTCACGAGCTCCAGCTCGCACCTCTCCTTCTCCCCGGACTCCGCCATGCGGGCCAGGAATTCCCGGAATACCGGGAGGTTTGCCGGGGCCACGAAGGTCTGGAACCGCATCTGAACCAGGGATGCCCGTTCCACGTGCAGCAGTGCGGATCCGGTCAGGTTCACCCGCCGGATCCGGCCTTCGCCGTCCAGCGTGAGGTAACCGACGGGAGCAAACTCGTAGAGATCCCTGTACTCCTCCTCCGAGGCCCTGAGCTGTTCCTGCGTCTGGCGGAGCTCCGCGTTCTGCAGCTCCAGGTTGGCCCGGTGCATATTGAGTTCCTGGCAGAGTGCCAGCGTATCCATCCCGGAGCGTTCCGTTTTCTCTTCTCCCGCAGGCGCGGTCTGCTCCGGGGTACGCCGTCCCGAAGAGTCCTTGCTGTCAGGGCTGTTGGCTTCCTGCATAAGGCGAGTTCACTCAAGTCTGCCGGCAGTCCCGTCACGGGTGTTCGGCGGCTCCTGCATCGGGACGGTGGTAGCGTCCTCGATGGCGAGGAGGATCATCTCCCTCAATGCAGCAGGAGCACGGAGTTGCCGCGCGTTCAGGCGCATCGTGCGGCGCCCGATCCCGGGGAAGGTGTGGTCGATGGTGAACCCCTCGAACTGCGTCTCCCGGGGCAGGATCTCCTCGAGAAGGTGGCGAAGTTCGGGGATGTCCCACTGGTTGTCGCCCAGCGCATAGAGGTTTCGCCCCTCCGTATCCCCGGGCGTTGTCTGGAACATCTCGTAGAACGACCGGTTGGCGGATACAACCTTCAGGTCGGCGTCGAGCACGATCAGGGCTTCGCGGATGGTGCTGATGATGCTCTCCGCGTAGGCGGTGCTCTCCTGGAGGGACTGCTCCAGACGCTTGAGCCTGGTGATATCCACGAACGTGATCGCCACCCCGTCAATCCGGTTGTCCGAGGTCCGGTAGGGAAGGATACGCATGAGGTACCAGTCTCCATTCGTGACCTGCACCTGCTTCTCCCTGATCGCCAGGGTATCCAGCACCTGACGTGCATTCTTGAAGATTGAATCCCCGTTCAGGACGTTTGTGCCCAGGTCCGTAACCGGACGGCCGATATCCGACGGGATCAGGTTGACGATCCGGGTGGCGGGTTCGGTGAACCGCCGCACCCGGAGTTTGGTGTCGAGGAAGACCATACCAATCTCGGTGCTCCTCAAGAGCGTGGCCATATCGTCCGTGGTCTGCGTGAGCTGGATGATCTTTGTCTGGAGTTCGGCGTTCACCGTGATGAGTTCCTCGTTTAAGGACTGGAGTTCCTCTTTGCTCGTGGTCAGCTCCTCGTTGGTGCTCTGGATCTCCTCGTTGGTGCTCTGCAGTTCCTCGTACATGGACTTCATCTCTTCCTGCGAGGCCTGCATTGCTTCCATCGTATTATTATGCTGTTCCCGGCATTGGGCGAGTTCCTGCTCTAACTCCTTCCATGCTGCATCCTCAAGGTTCGTGCCGCTGACCTCTGCCCGGGGTGGGCCGCTCTGTTCCTCCTCGCTCTCCTCGAAGGTAACCATCAGGAGGTCTCCCGTGGCGGGAGGGCGCCGGACCGGCCGCACGGTTACCGTGACCTTCCGGGCCCCCCCGTCCCTGATCGTGATCTCACTGCCGGTCACATCCGTTTTCTTGTGGATCGCGGCCTGGATGGCGGTCGCGATCTGGTACCGGAATTCTTCCCGTACCATGGTGAAGATGTTCAGGTCCGCCTTTCCCGTCGGCATCTCGAGGTATTTCCCGGTCCGGCCGTATACGTAGAGAATGTCGCCGTTCTCGGTGATGACCACTGCAGGTGGTGCGTAATACTTAAGCAACTCCTGCTGGGTAAGGGTGCCGACCGGGATCGCCGTTTGGGGCTGCAGACTGCGGGCCCTGCCCGTCGTCTCAGGCAGGCTCCAGCTGCCCGGGAGCCCGATCTGCTGGATGGTGGTCGACCCGTCCCCCCTGGCGACGAAGATCTTGTTCTTTGTATCGACAGCCGAAAACAGGTCCGAGTGCTCGCCGATGGTCTCCGCTGCACCGAGGAAGAGGATCCCCTCCGGGTTCAGCGCGTAGTGGAAGAGCGGGATCAGGCGCCTCTGGATCTCGGGTGAGAGGTAAATGAGGAGGTTCCGGCAGGAGAGTACGTCCAGGCGGGTGAACGGCGGATCGGAGATGACGTTCTGGACGGCAAACACGACGGTCTCCCGGATCTCCGGCCGGACCCGGTACGAATCGCCTTCTGAAACGAAGAAACGTTCCAGCCGCTCGGGAGAAACGTCCGCGGAGATATTGGCGGGATACCTTCCGAGGCGTGCGGTCTCGACGGCATCCGCATCCAGTTCGGTTGCGAAGATCTGGATCCGGAGGTCCCCATGCCGCTGGAGTGCATCCAGCGTCTCATGGAGGGCAATCGCCATGCTGTAGGCCTCCTCGCCGGTGGAGCACCCCACGATCCAGACCCGGAGCGTCTCCCCGTGGGACCGGGAACTGATCAGGTCGGGGAAGACCGTCTCCTGGAGAACCTGCCAGGCATCCGGATCCCTGAAGAACTGGGTGACCCCGATGCGCAGTTCTCTGGCAAGGGTCTTCACCTCGTCAGGGTTTTCCCGGAGATACAGGATATAGTCTTCAATCCGGGCGATCTGGTGCAGGCCCATCCGCCGGTCAATCCGACGGACGATGGTGTTACGTTTGTAGAAGGTGAAATCCTGACCGGTATGGGTACGGATGAGCGCGAAGATCTTCGTGAGGGAGTTCTCCATCTGCCCGGTGTGCGGGCGGGGTTCCCGCGGAACCCTTGCCTGGTGCTGGACATAGTCGATGAGCAGATTCGGTAGCTCCTCTACCGGAGCGCTATAGTCTACGAGTCCGGTTGCGAGGACAGACTGCGGCATGGCACCGAATTTTGCCGTACCCGGCTCCTGGACCATCACCATGCCCATGTGTTCTTTCAGCGCTCGCACGCCCAGGCTCCCGTCGCTCCCCATACCGGAAAGAACGATCCCTACCGCCCGTTCCTCCTGGTCCTCGGCAAGCTGGCGAAAGAAGGTGTCGATCGGCAACCGCAACCCCTGGTGCAGGGCCTGCTCGATCAGGGTGAAGGTGCCGTGCAGGATGAAGAGATCGACATTCGGCGGGATGATGTACACGGTATCCGGTTGGGCGCGCATCCCGTCTTCGATCTTCACGACGGGCAGGGTTGTGGACCGCTGGAGGATCTCGGGAAGACTGCTCGGCTGATCGGGGGCCTGGTGCGTGACCACCACGTATGCGATGCCGGTTGTGCGCGGGACGTGAGCAAAAAACGCTTCCAGGGCCACCAGGCCGCCGGCAGATGCCCCGATCCCGGCGATGGCAACCGGGGATCCTTCCGTTGCCGCGGCCGGTGTCTCCTCTTCACGGGGTTTTTCTACCGGGGTCCTGCCTGCACTTTTCGATTGTTCTGGTTCTCCCATTACCTCTTCCTCATTGTGTTGGTTTACCGTGCGTGGTCGTCCTCACGCGCCGGCCCGCTATGAGGATCTATAACTCCGGGGGCTGGCCCAATGCACGACCGTTTATGGATGCACACGCCGTGCGGCATGCCTCTTGGTATACCGCAGGAACGCCCCACATGATTGATCATCGATCACTATCCATGATGAACTTTCGTATGGGGAGCCCGTGCTCTTCAATCCTTATTCTGGCGATTACGGGTTTTTCCACGGTGGCGTTGTTAGCCAAAAATATAATTCCCGGGTTGTTCGAGGAGAACTCTCAACTGTTTTGCGCGGCCTCCCTGAGCGTGAACACAAACGCCGCTCCCTCTTCAGGGTGCCCTGGCACCCGGTCCTCGACCCAGATCCTTCCGCCGTAGCGGTCGAGCAGCATCCGGCAGATCCAGAGCCCGAGGCCCTGACCGTTCCCCCGAACCTTCCCCTGCTCGAACCGGGAAAAGATCGCCTTCTTCGCGTCATCCGGGATCCCGGGGCCGGTATCGGCGATGCTGACCTGGACCACTCCTTCCTCCTCCGCATCTTCAACCGTGATCTCTATCCCGACATCCGGTCCGCCATGCTTCACGGCGTTGCCGATCAGGTTTGTGAAGATCTCCGGCAGGAGATCGTCGGCGAGGACCGCCACGCGCAACCCGGCGTAGGTGATGCGGGCATCGGGGAAGTGCGTGATCTCCTCCCGGATCACCCGGTCGAGGTCGACCGGGGCGTGTCCGGTCCGTCTCTCGCGAATCTTTCGGATGGTGGCGACGTTCGCCGTGATCTCGATACTCTTCTTGATGCCGGCCCGGAGTTTCTGCAGGTACTCCCGCTCCTCCCCGGTGAGCAGATCCATGAGCAGGTCGGCGTAGATGTTTGCGATGTTGTCGGCGTTTTTGATGTCGTGGGTGAGGATGTCGAGGTAGAGGTTCGCCTCCCGGTTCGCCTCCTCGAGCCGTGAGTAGAGCATCCCCCGCAGAACCCCGCTCCCGACCTCACGGCCGACCGCCTCGAGGATCAGCCGCGTCTCCTCCGGTATCTCCCGGGCGGCGGTGCTCCCGAGCACGAGCGCCCCGATGACGGAGGATTCGGCGGTGAGTGGAATGAAGGCCAGGGAGGCGGCGCCGAAGTCCGCGAGGACGTCCAGGTTCCGGCCGGACGCATCTTCCCCTCCCTCGACGAACCACGGCTGCCCCGCGACGAAGACCCGGTTGTAGGGCCAGTGCCGGACGTTGAGTCTCCCGTTATGCATCAGGGCGAACTCGGAGACTCCCCGGTGGCACCGGATGATGGCGTGCATCCGCTCTCCCTCCTCCAGCATGTAGATCGACCCGAGATCGAATCCGAGGTTGTCGAGGACGGCGTCAAGCGTATTGTCGAGGAGTTCGTCCAGGGTGAATGCGGATGCCGACGCGGTGATGACCGCGTTTAAGACGGCGAGCCTCTTGTTCCTGATAAGGATCTCTTCCCCGGCGCGTACCCGCTCCGTGACGTCGGCAAGCGAGAAGACCAGCCCCTGGACGCCTCCCCGTGCGTCCTTCACCGGCACGAGGCTCCAGTCCCAGTAGGTTGTCCCTCGTTCCGGCTGGTTCTCGTAGGTGAACGGTTTTGCGTATATCCTAAACGGCTCGCCGGTATCCCGCACCCGCTCAAAGACCGCCTGGTTTTCCGGGTTCGGGAAGAGGTCGAAATGGTTGCGGCCGAGAAGTTCCTCTTTTTTGTAGCCCGAACCTTCTGCGTAGGCGGTGTTCACGCGGACGAACCGGAACTCGGGATCGAGGTACGCAAGGTGAACGTCGGTGTACTCCATGACCGTCCGGAGGATGTCGCGTTCTTCTGCAAGGTTCGCCGCGAGCGACTGGTTCTCAGCGAGCAGCCGCTCCCGTTCCGCATCCGTCCTTTTCCTCCGGGTGATGTCCCGGGCGAGCCACAGGATCTCCGTGAGGCTGCCGCGGCCGTCCCGGACGGCCGTGGCGGAGAGGGAGACGGGGACGGGCGCTCCGGTCGCCGGCTGTATCGTGACCTCGATCCCCCGCAGGGGGCCCGGGGCTCCGGCCTCGAACTGTGCGACGAGGTCACGGCAGGCCTTCCCGTCCTCGGGGGCGATGTAATCGGTGCTGAGCGTCCCGATCAGGTTCCGGCGGTCTCTCGCGAGGAGGACGGCTCCCGCCAGGTTCACGTCGAGGATCGTTCCCTCCGGGTCGCAGACGAAGTAGCCGTCGGGGGCGAGGTCGAAGGTCTCCCGGTAGTACCTGTGCTCCTGCCCGAGACGGTGGCCCTTCTCCTCGCTCTCCTTCCTTGCGGCGATGTCGCTGACGAGGAGGAGTACCGCGCCGTCGCCTGGAACCCTGACCGAGCACGCCATCCATCGGTCGGGAGCGATCCGGCATTCCAGCCCGGAGAGCGGTTCCCTGTCCCGGAGCGCCGCGAGCAGCCGCCCGGCCGTTCCGGCATCGTCGATGAGCGGTGCGAGATGGGTGCGGACGAGCGCCATTCCGTCCGCCCCGGTGAGGTCCCTGGTGTCCGGCAGCGATAGAAGGCTTTGAAAGGCCCGGTTGACCCGTATCACTCTTCTCTCGGCGTCGAGCAGGAGCACGCCGTCCTCGAGTTCGTCGATGGGGGCATGTGGCATGAGCCGCTCACTGGATACGGGTGTGGAAGACATGGTACGTTCGACCGTTCTGCGTATCCGGGGTGGAACTTAATCGGCAGTAAACTTTGGCATGCGATGATCCGGCAGGAGCCGGTTCTGTACAGGCCGATATCGCCGGTTGTGCATGAAGATGTTATGGTCTGGTTCTGGTGTGGGCACACACGGTGATGGGATAGATTTATAGTATTTAGCGCATATGAGTAATATGTTACAAACGAGGTGAAGAGAAATGCCAGGATTCGATGCTACCGGGCCCCGCGGTATGGGGCCGATGACCGGGCGGCGCATGGGCCGGTGTGCCCTGCCGCCGCAACAGCCGGCAGAGGGCAACCCTGCCGGAGAGACGAACGAGACCGCCCGGGAGACACCGGCTGAGCAGCAGCCGGTTTATGGCCTCGGAAGAGGCGGAATCCCATATGGGTGCGGTCGTGGGCGCGGCTTCGGCGGCGGACGCGGGCGCGGGCGCCGTTGGTGAAGAGAAAAACTTTTTTCGGGCAGGCCGCCTGCCCGGGCAACTCTCCTGCCGGGTGCAGGACGACGGCCGAACGGGAGGACTCTATCTGTCCGGCTCCCCGGGCAGAGCGGTTCGTGCTTCGCGGGCAAAAGCAAGCGTCCTTTCCCTGTTACGGACGCCGTCTTTCTTGACGCCGGTATGCACGTCGACCCCGTAGGGGCGGACTTTCCGTATTGCGGCTCCGACGTTCTCCGGCGTAAGCCCTCCTGCAAGAATGACGGGGATCGCCGAGTGTGCGACGATCGTTGCGCTGACGTTCCAGTCGTGGGTGAGCCCCGTCCCCCCGAGTTTCTCCGGTGTCCTGGTGTCGAGGAGGAGCGCGTCGGCGTAGGGCTCGTAGCGTTTTGCCGTCTCGACGGCCGATACGTCCATCACGTGAACGGCCTTCACGATCCTGACATACGGGAGAGCATCGCGGACGGCGTCCAGTTCGGTCGGTTCGACGATGTTCTGAACCTGCAGCGTCGTGCAGTGCGACTCTTTTACTAACTCGATGAGGTCGTTCGTCTCCTGCAGGTGGGTGACCGCGACCGGTTCGATGAACGGCGGGAGACGGCGTATCATTCTCGCGGCTTCTGCCGGAGTTACGAAGTCGCTGCTCTTGTGGGTCACGCCCATGATGAACCCCACGGCGTCGCAGCCCGCATCGACTGCGCACTCCATATCCGCAAGGCTGGCCGTTCCGCAGAATTTGACACGCATCGGGATCACCTCACGAAGACGTCAGAAAAGTTGCTCGAAATGCCCCCGCCCGGATTTGAACCGGGGACAACCAGATCTTCAGTCTGGCGCTCTCCCAGTCTGAGCTACAGGGGCTTCTGCCTTACAATGTTGTCGGTCGTTCCTAATAAATACTGTGTTTGCCGGGACACAAACCCGCCGGCACCGGGACAACGGGGCGGGAGCGGACCCAAACCGCCTGTTTATCACGTCGTACGCCGATATAAAGAACAATGGGCGGAAGCGATCGAAAGCCTGATACCAGGAGCGGAAACCTCATGCAGGCGCTCTCCGGGAGGACGGAGCACGTCGTGCACCTCACGCACAACGACCTCGACGCCGTCGGGAGCGATGCCATTCACCGGAGAACCTACGGTGAGGTCTTCACCGTCTGGGCTTCGGTCGGCAAATTCCTCTCCCTCTTCGACGCCGTCGCCGGCTCTCCGGGCCGGGGCGACCTCCTCAGCATATCGGATATCGGCTACCAGCAGGGTGTCGAGCAGCGGCTGGCGAAGGCCCGGTCAAACGGGTGGCGGATCGAGTGGCGAGACCATCACCGCTGGAAAGACGAGGAGATCCGCGCCGTCGAGAAGAAGACCGGCCTCCTTCACGTCGACGTTTCCACCTGCGCGACCGGGATCGTCGCCCGCGATCTCGCCCCCGGCGACGCGGTGGTCGAAGAGATCGCCCGGGTCGTCTGCGACTACGACCTCTGGAAGCACCAGGACCCCCGGTCGAAGATGCTCGGGCAGGTGGTGATGCGGAAGGGCTGCCGGGAGTACGTCCGCGACAACCTTGTCCGGGGAACGATCGTCGACGCGAGGATCGAGAGTGAGTACAACGAGATCGTCCGCGAGATGGAGCGGGACATCAAAAAGAGCATCCGGCACACCACCATCATCGAGGACGGTCGCTACCGGATCGCGTTCGCGCCCCTCTACGGCTACCCGAGCGAGACCGCTCACGCCATCCGCGACGAGCTCAAGACCGAGATCGAGGTGATCGTCTCCAGAAACGGCCGGATCTCCATCCGCTCCGTCCCCCCCGTCAGCCACATCATCGCCCGGGAGTTCTCCGGCGGCGGGCATCCCCACGCGGCCGGGGGAACCTTCCCCTTCACTCTCCTCGACCGGCTCCTCTTCTGGCTCATCAAGAGGAACCGCCACTACCGCCGCCTGGCGGAGAAGGCGGAGTCTATCGAGGAATGAACGCCCGGTCGACGAGACCCTTCCAGTAGTCCGGACAGGACTCCTCGCAGTAGCCGCCCGCCTCGAGCATATCCGGGTCGACAAGTTCGGCAGCGGCCGCTGCGAGATCCTCTCCCCCCGCATCGAGCAGGACGAGTTTCCGGACGCGGAACCTGTCCATCAGGTCCGGTGCCCGGTCGAGCGCGGCCGCCGGGAGGACGAGAGTTCCCTGGTACTCGAGCAGGAGTTCCAGGTCGAAGGTCTTCGGGTTTCTCGGGAAAAAGAGGACTTTTCTCCCGGCAAGCACCTCGAGTTCGATCGCATCCGCCTCATCTGCGACCAGAACGTGGCCCTGTACGCCTGCATCCCGCATCTCCCGCGCAAGGCGGGCGTAGAGGTCCGCTATCGTCTCGGAGAACTCTTCCTCGTCTCCGATGGAGGCATCGCGAAACCCGAGCATGTGGGGAGCGGGGAGGGCGACCCACGCATCTTTGCGTCTTGCCCTGACGAACCGGGCATCGTCGGCCACGGCTGCCGGGTCGATCCCCGGCTCGCCGACGAGCACCCCGTCCTCCATGCCGAGGAATGCCCCGCTCAACCGCTCCCCGTAGAAGACGCCGCCGGCAGCGGGAACCGCCACCCCTTCCTGTGCGTCGAGCGACTGCTCGAGCCGGTAGGTGGTGAGATCCGCGTCCACCCCTCTCTTCCCCTTCAGCCACCCCGCAAGTTCCGTAACGGCGGGCGTCCCGACCTCGGAACCGAATGACCTCACCGGGATTTTAATCAGTCGTGCCATGCGCTGGTATCTTTATTAGCATCGCAACCAGATTAAATAAGGATGAGTGGTAAGCCGTTGCTGGTAACGTGCGGGCTCCCGTACACGAACGGTCCCTGCCATATCGGGCACCTGCGGACCTACGTGCCGGCGGATTTTTACGTCCGGTATATGCGCCGGTCCGGGGAAGAGGTCGTCTTTGTATGCGGTTCCGATAACCACGGGACGCCGATCGTGATCAGTGCCGAGCAGGAGGGCTCGACACCCCGCGCCCTCTCGGAGCGGTATCACGAGCACTTCTACGAGACGTTCCGGCGGATGGAGGTCGTCTTCGACCGGTTCGGGATGACCGACGATGCCATGAACCACGAGACCACCCGCTCGATCGTCGAGCGGCTCATCGAGAACGGCTACGTCTACGCAGAGACCGTCAGCCAGAGTTACTGTCCGCAGTGCGAGCGGTTCCTCCCCGACCGCTACGTGGAGGGGATCTGCCCGCATTGCGGGGCGGTTGCCCGGGGCGACGAGTGCGACCAGGGATGCGGGCAGCATCTCGAGCCCGGCGAGATCAAGGACGCGGTCTGCAAGGTCTGCGGCGGGAAGGCTGAGTACCGCGAGCAGGAGCACTACTTCTTCAGACTCTCGGCGTTCCGCGAGTTCCTCCTCGAGTACCTCCCCGACCTCCGGGGCACCTCGACCGCCCGGAACTACGCCCTCGGGTGGGTGAAGGAACTCCTGCACGACTGGTGCATCACCCGGACGCTCGACTGGGGCGTCAAGTTCCCCGGGCGCGACGACCTCGTCGTCTACGTCTGGGTCGACGCGCCCATCGGCTACATCTCGTTCACGAAGGAGTGGGCACAGAAGGCCGGCGCCGACTGGAAGGACTACTGGTGCGGCGACGATACCCGCGTCACGCACTTCATCGGCGGCGACATCATCTACCACCACTGCATCTTCTGGCCGGCGCTCCTCAAAGGGGCGGGCTACGGCCTTCCGCACGCGGTGGTCGCGAGCGGCATGGTCACGATCGAGGGCAAAAAGTTCTCGAAGTCCCGCGGCTACGTCGTCTGGACGAACGACGACTACCTCGACCAGGGTCTCCCGGCGGACTACCTCCGCTACTACCTCCTCTCCTACACGAACCACACGAAGGAGCTCGACTTCTCCTGGAAGGTCTACGCCGAGCGGGTGAACAACGAGATCGTCGGGACGCTCGGGAACTTCATCTACCGGACGATGTACTTCGCCGAGAAGGAGTTCTCAGGCGTGCCCGACCTCGCTCCGCGGCTGGAGGTCATCGAGGAGATCGAGCGGTCGCTTGCCGCTGTCGATGGCCTGATGCGGGACTACGACTTCAAGAACGCCGTCGATGCGATGATGACGCTCGCATCGTTCGGGAACGCCTATATTCAGAACAACGCCCCCTGGAAATTGATCAAGGAGGATCGGGCGGCGGCAGAACAGGTGATCGCCGACTGCCTCCAGATCGTCAAAGCGCTCGTCCTCGTCTTCGAACCGCTGATGCCCGATGCGATGCAGCGGGCCTGGACGATGCTCGGCTACGAGGACAACGTTGCAGATCACCCGATCGCCGAGGCCACGGCGCCGGTGGGGGCACGGCCGCTCGAAAAACCCTCTACCCTCTTTACGAAGGTCGAGAAAGACCAGGTCGCCGCCCTCGAGGCGACCCTCAACGAGCGGGTGGAGAGGGCAAATGCGGCGGCCGAACCGAAGATGCCCACCATCTCGATCGATGAGTTCGGCAACCTCGATATCAGGATAGCGAAGGTCGTCTCGGCCGAGCCGATCAAGGGCTCGAAGAAACTCTACAAACTCGTCGTCGACCTTGGAAGCGAGAAGCGCCAGGTGGTCAGCGGGATCGCACAGTTCTACGCCCCCGACGAGTTGGTGGGGAAAGACGTGGCACTGATCGCAAACCTCGCCCCGGCCAAGATCTTCGGCGTCGAGAGCCGTGGGATGATCCTCGCCGCCGGCGACGAGGCCTCTCTTCTGGTCCCCCTCCGCCCGGTCAAGCCGGGGACGAAGGTGCGTTGACCGGGGGGAGACCCGGTCGACCCTGTTTTTTTCCTGACGTCCTAGAGACAGTCGAGCGCTTCTCTCCCCGTCATGCCGACGACGACCCCGCGCTCGGCTGCATGCCTGTTCGCCCCCTTGATCTCGCCGCGGAGGAGGTCATCGACGGTCTCGATCGAGGATGCGCCTCCTGCGGGTTTGACCCGCGCCGCGGGGTAGCCGAACTTTTCGAGCGCATCGATGTCGAACGCGCCGCAACCGACCATCCCCGCATCCGTCACCACCGCCACGAGGTTCACCGGGCCGAGGGGTATGGCGTACCCGTCGGCGTCTTTTCCGGCCAGTCTGACCGTTTCGTGCTTCATGGGATCTAATGGGCCATCCGCCGTCATCAATCCCGCGGTTTGGGGTGGGGGAGTGCGCCAGGAGGAGTCTCTTGCAACCCGACGGCCGGGGACGCGTTATCTTCCCAGCACTACGATCTCTTCCTCTCTTCAGGCTCCGCGAGATCGCCGATATCCTGAGATCCCTCGCCGGAAGAGATTGCCGGCATGATGAACCGGAAGAACTCGTCGGCAAACCGGTCGTAACTGAACCCCTCCGCCTCGATCACCAGCGTCCATCTGTGTTCCATGGAGAGGATGCCCATGAAGGATGTCATGAGATACATCGAGGTCAGGAAGGGATCGAGATCGGCCCGGATTGTACCGTCGTCGATGCCCTCCCTGACCGCGTCCGCGAGCATCCGGCGGCAGGTGCCGTATCCCTTTCCAATCTCTGCGGTGTACGGGTTCTCCCGGGAAAACCGCTCGGAGCCGTAGAAGTGGATCAGCCGGAGGTACTCCGGGTGCTCCTGCGAGAACCGGTAGTAGGCCCGGCCCATCAGGGTCACCTTGGCGATGCCGGGAACCTCCTTCTCCATGCACTCCCGGTATTTTGCCTCGAGAATCCCGATGCCCCGCAGAACGATGGTGGCGAAGAGCGCCTCCTTATTCTTGAAATAGAGATAGATGGTAGCCTTGTTCAGCTCGACCTCGCGGGCGATATCCTCCATCGAGACGTCTTCATAACTCCGGGAGAAGAAGAGGCGCTCGGCTGCATCGGCGATCTCGGTCTTTCGCTGTTCCTTCTCCCGCTGTCTTCTCTCGGCGATTCCCATCTCAATGCTCCGGTTATACTACGAAATTCTTAGATCTCCCGCCGGCGCCAGGCCTCGATCAGCGCCCGCGAGATGCTCGCTCCCGTTGGGACAGCAGGCAGGGCGTCGCGGGCAAACCAGCCGGCGGCTTCGATCTCCTGGTTGTCGACCCGGATCTCCCCTCCGGCGTGCTCCGCGACGAAGCCGATCATGAGCGAGTCGGGGAACGGCCAGGGCTCGCTCCCGAAGTACCGGAGGTTTTGCACCGTAATCCCGACCTCCTCGCCGACTTCGCGGTGGACGGTCTGCTCGAGGTTCTCACCGGGCTCGTTGAAGCCGGCGATGACCGAGAAGAGCCCCGGCGGGAAGCGGGGGGAACGGGCGAGCAGAACCTCCTCCCCCTTCTTGATCAGCACGATGACGGCGGGGGAGATCCGGGGGTAGACGACGCGGTCGCAGGCCGTGCAGATCCGTGCCCGCTCGGTCGTGAGCGGGCGGGTCGTTGCACCACACCTGCCGCAGAAGGCGGTCGACCGGTCGAAGTCGAGGATCCGAACGGCATAGGCGGCAACGGCCATGTCGTCGTCCGGAACCGCTCCGAAGAGTTCCCTGACCGGCGACGGCTGCCAGCCGGCCGGCGGCGCGGTTCCGGCAGCGACCTCGGCAGCGTAGTAGACGACGTCGCCGCGGGTGCCGAGGTACACCGGCGCGCCGCACGCGAGACCGGCGGGGAGCGGGTCTTGCATGAGAGCGGTGCCGGGTGCCGGGTTGCCCGTGAAGAGCACGGAGTTCCCCTGAACCAGAACCCAGCGTCTCCGTGCCGGCGGCGTATCCTCCGGCTCCGGGTAGACGGGGAGGAGAGGGCGGACTGTGTAGAACGGACGGTGCTCCATACGTATAATCTCGGTCTGTATCACTGAAATATCTCCCGATTGGCGGCAGAATCTACCCGCTACAGGAAGTATTCCGGCTCCTTTCGCTCGCTGTACAGTGTATGAAGACGCACCGATGCGTCTTTGACCAACCCGGGTTTCATCGTTCGGGCATGCTGCGGGCAGTTCTTGATGCACGCACAGCAGGTGATGCACGTTGTCGTGTCGACCCGGGTACTATCCCTCGGATCGATCGCGCCGACGGGGCATCCCTCCGCACAGATCCCGCACTGGATACACGCGTCGCTGACCGCGATGAAATCGACGGTCCACAGCCGCGAGTCCCCCCGGTAAGGACGGCAGCCGGGGATCTCGACCCCGGCGATCCGGTCGGCGGAGGGGATGGCGGCAAGTTTCTCCCGTATCATTCGCCCGAACGACTCTGCGTGGGAGAGGTCGCCTGCATCCGGACGCCCTCCCGCCGTCGGGGTCTCGTCGGTGGAGAACGAGTGCTCCCCGATGTAGGCCGCACCCGCGATCGGCCTGCACCCGCACCCGGTCAGGATATCCTTCAGTTCGATGAGTGCATCGTCATACACGCGGTTGCCGTAGACGACGACGCATACTGCAGGCGTATTCTGAGCGGAGATCGCATGCAGCCACTCGTTCAGGAGTGCCGGCACCCTTCCCATGTAGACCGGCAGACCGATGACGAGGAGCTCGTTCTCCGATGTTTGGAGGGGTTCCACTCTCGCATCCGGCCGGGTGATGTCGAGCATCTCCACGCCGGCGGGGTTTAATCCGCGTGCAATACCCTCGACAACCGCTTTCGTCGTCCCGGTCGGTGAAAAACAAACCAGTTTCACGGACTCAATCTTCATTGCAAACACTCCATCATTCAACTCTTCACTCGACGCTTCTTTTCCTGCAGAGCCCAATCTTCAGGACTCAACCGGGTTCCTCGCCCCTCAGAGGGATGGTTCCCGGAGCGAGTCTCGCCAGAGGAGTATGCTCGTTGATCGTAATATAACTGTTGGTTATTTACTAACTATCGGTTGGGTGGCGTGGCACGTCGGGTGCCTCTCATCCCCGATCTGAAGAAGGTGCCGAAGTCCCCCTGGCTTTCTTTGCCCGGAAACCGGAGAGACGCCTATACCTGTTACTCATGACTGAACTTCAAAAACAGACGGGCCTGGGGGGATTCGAACCCCCGACGTCCGGGTTAGAAGCCCGGCGCTATGTCCTGGCTAAGCCACAGACCCCTGTGGTATTCCCATACATTTTGGTCGCGTGGAGTTATTAACCCTTTGAGGAGGGTGCTCAAAGCTCCGTCCCTTCGGGACACCGCATATAGAAAAGGGAGGGTATCATCCGGCCCGGTAACATGCCGACCGGATGATCTCGACCTTGGTCGGGTCCCCCCACTTCCGCCCCTCCACGTCGCGGGCGATGGTCATCCCCCGGAACTGGACCTTGATCCGGGCGGCCATCCGCTCCCGCTCCTCGTAGAAGAACGGGTTGGCGGCCTCGATCCGCCTCATGCTGATGTTGAGGGCGAGGAGATCGACCATGATCCCCGGATCGCCGGGCGAGAGGTCTTCCTCGTTGACCGACGTCACGAAGATGCACTCCCCGGGAGCGGTCTCGGTCAGCGTGATGATGTTGTGGGCGCTGTTCAGCTCGAGGGTGCGGGCCTTGCCGCTCTTGAGTTCGGCAATGACCGACGGCGAGATTCCGGTTAACGCTGCGTACTTCATTGATCGTCACCCGTACATCGGCAGCTGTTCTCTCCGGGGCGAGGCCTCGGTCTTCTGCACCTGCTCGGCGATCTGGGACATTGCAGCCTCGATCTCCACCGCCTGTTCAAGCAGTGGCTGGATGTCCAGGTTGAGGCCGTAGATCTGGTTCAAGACCTCGATCGTGGCCGCGGACGACCGCGGGTCAGGGGTGTTCACCGTCTCACCGAGAAGCCCTATCCCCGGGATGCCCCGGGTCTTGCACTCCGTGAGGAGGCTTGCCGCGACGCCGGAGATGCTTCCCATCGGAAGGATGATTGTCTTCTCTTCGACCCGCTGCAGCACTCCGCTGCTGGTCGCGACCCCGAAGACTCTCTTTTCCGGTTCGTTCGTGATGATCCCCGCGATCGTGACGACCTCTTTGATGTCGAACTGTACGAACCAGTCCATGATGCCGTTTGCCACCTCGTAGCAGATCGCCGGGTGAACGGGAACGTCGGAGACGACCGCGACGAGGTGTTCCTTCTCGTAGAGGCGTACCGGGGCGTTGATCACGCCCTTCGACATAAGGGCGACCGGCGGGAAGTATTTGCTCGTGATCGCCCCGATCTGCTCGAATTCCATCTGCTCGACGAGATATTGCAGGGCAATACTCCCGACGAGCCCGCTCCCGGGAAAGCCGATCAACACTGTTTTTTCGGCGCCCTTGAGCGCTCTGGATATGACCTTTATATCGTCCATGGGATCAATCACTCACTCCTGGATTAGTTTAACATAGCTGGATGTCCCTTAAAAATATTATGCAGGAATACCAGATCAAGCGCGGATACACGAAACAACTCGCAGAATCCATGATTCAGGGTCTCCGCGACCAGTTCGGGATCGAACCCCGTGCGGCGGAGGACGGCCACTATACCATCTCCTACGGAGCGCTCCTGCGTCTTGAGGTCTGGCTGGGTGCAGGAGGAAAAACGCTGATCGTCGATACCGAAGCGAAGAAGGATGTCGACGACGAGGCGATCATCGACACCAACCGCCGGTTCAGGACATATCTCCAGCAGGTGACCGGGTATACGGCGAAAGAGCGGGCGAAGAAAGCACAGCAGGCACTGAAGGGAAAGGAATAACCGGATTCTTCTCTCTCCGGCAGGGCGTTTCTTCTTTTTTTGCGGGCTATTATTCCGCATTCTTCATTCCGATTTTCGGTGCAACGAGGTAGCGTGCTCCTACCGCTCTGATGTCGTTGCCTGTCACTTGTACGCAGGTCATCTCCTGCTTCAGTTTTATGGCTGGGTACACAAACCCATGCACGGCTTTCCATTGGCTATCGCCACGCACTGCCCCCGCCCCTCAGGTGCGGGGAACAACTGCCGGGAGCGGAGCGGACGGCGGGAGTTTGAGCACCGTAGGTGCGGGTGAGGAGGCCGGAGGCCGGGAGGGGTGGGGATTACAACTATCCTCGTATGAGGTGGAGACAGGGGAGGGGGAGTTACCCCCCTTCCCACCTGACGGTGGTCGAGCTCCGGTTCTACGAACCATCGCACTCCCCGTCGGCCCCACCCCCAATGGCGATACCCCCACGGTCCACCGTACCGGGCTCTTCCCTCGCTTTGGTTGTTCAAGACGCATGTGACGGACAATGGCCTTCATCCTTATCGCATACCAGATCCTCTGCCCCGGCTCCACCGCCGACTCTCCATGGAGATACGAGGGACGTGGGGGATGGACGCTTAAAGAACCGTGCTCGAAAAACAAACGTAAAAAAAAGTGAGTATCCTACTCAATCACGATCGCCGGCTTGAACGGCAGCGCCCCCGAGGCCTTCGGGTGCGTGCTCGCCTCGGCGTCGAGAACCTTCACCGGCACGCCGAACTCGTGCTCCAGGAACTCCCGTGCGCCCTCGAGGACGGTCTGCTCGTCGAGCGGTGACGCTTCGAGTTGCTTCACGAGTTCGGGCGGCAGTTTCAGGACGAGTTTCGTGATCTGCTTCGCGGCATCGGTCGCCTCGCGGCCGCGCTTGCGCATCTCCTCGTTCTGCATGATCTCCCGCATCACTCTCGTCTTGTCGGCCGAGACCGCGATGATCCGGAACGCCTCGTGCTTCCAGGCCGGGGCTACGAAGAGGCTGATGGACGCGGGCTCCATCGGGATGAGTCTTCTGATCGACTCGATATCCTCGACCGTCCGGTCGAGGAGTTCCTCGGCGAGTTCGATCTCCGGGCTGACCCGTGCTTCGTCGACCTCCGGCCATGGAGCGAAGGAGATCATGCCCTCCCCGCCGACGCTCTTCCAGAGCGCCTCGCAGGTGAACGGGATGAATGGAGCGAGCAGCCGCACCCAGGTGCGGCAGAGGTCCTGCATCACCGCTCCGCCGGTTGCGCCCTCGGGCAGGCGGCGGCGGTACCACTTCAGGTCGGCCTCCACGCCGAAGAACGCCTCCTGCAGCGCCTGCCGGGTCTGGAACCCCTCGAGCGCAGTGGTGGCGTTCTCGATGCGCCGCTGGAGCCTGCTCGCGAGCCAGGCATCGATGTCGTAGGCGCCGGTCGCCCCTTTCGCCTCCTCGACCGTGTTCCAGAACCGCTCGATCTGCCTCCTCGTCGACGAGACGAGTTCGTTCCTCCAGTCGAAGTCCTGCCAGGGCTCGGCGCTTCCGACGAGGAACATCCGGACGGTATCGGCGCCGAACTCCTCCACGGCATCCTCGAGCAGGAAGACGTTGCCCTTGCTCGAGGACATCTTCGCCCCGTTCAGAAGGCCCATCCCGAAGACCACCATGCCCTGCGGCTGCAGTTCCTGCGGGAAGATCGCCCGGTGGTGGAAGAGCTGGAAGGTGAGATGGTTCGAGATGAGATCCTTTGCCGAGAACCGGTAATCGTAGGGATACCAGTAGAGGAACTCGCTCCGGATCGTATCGAGAGTCCCGCGGTCGACCGTGGTCGGGTCCCCCTCGCCCTTGAAGATGTACTCAAAGACCTCGGGCGTCAGGTTCTCCGGCGGGATGGCCTTCAGGTGATGGGCGATCGTGTAGTAGGCCATGTAGATCGTCGAGTCGGAGAGCGGCTCGATGATCCAGGTCGGATCCCAGGGAAGTTTTGTCCCGAGCCCCACCCGGCGGGTGCAGGCCCAGTCCTTCAGCCAGTCGACCGTCCGGTCGAACTCCGTCCTGACCTCGGGCGGGACGAGCGCCATCCGCTCGAGCTGGGTCTTCACTTGCTCCTTCCAGCACGGGTCGCTGTATTCCAGGAACCACTGGTCGTGCAGGATCTTCACGAAGACCCTTCCGCCGCACCGGCAGATCACCTGCCGGTTGTCGAACTCGTGCATCGCGATGGAGCCGTAGCGCTCCATCATCACGGCCGCCACGTCGTCCCGGGCCTCGCGAACCGGCTTTCCGCCGTACTTCTCGAAGACCTTCCCGCGGGAGAACTCCGCGCTGTAGACCTCCTGGGTGAGCGCCTCCATCCCCGGGTCGTTCTGGTCGCGGATGCCCGCCCGCTCGACCGCGTCCTTTGCCGGAACCTCGCCGTAGCCCTCGACGGAGATGAGCGGGATCGGCTGGATGGACGTGTACTTCCCCTGCTGCTGCAGGTCGCGGAGCGCGATGTAGTCGAAGGGTGCATGGGCGGGGACGCTCATCACGAGCCCGGTTCCCATGTCCGGGTCGACGAACGCCGCCGGGAGGACGGGGACGTCGCCGGAGAGTGGGTGGGAGACCGTCTGGTCGACGAGCGCCGTCCCGGGGATCTCCTCTCCCACGCGGACGTCGTGATCCTGCAGGGCGAGTTTTGCCGCGGCTTCCCGACTCAGGATCCACTCATCGCCGTCAAGCGTCACCCGCACATAGGTGACGTCCGGGTTCACCCAGAGGTTCGTCACGCCGTAGACCGTCTCGGGCCGGAGGGTTGCGCAGGGTATCCTGGCGCCGTCCCAGGAGAAGAGCACCAGGGTGAACTTGATGATCTCGGCCTTCTCCCCCTCGAGGAGGTCGTGATCGCCGACCGGGTTCTCGCACTGGGGACAGTACTTGACCGGGTGGGCGCCCCTGACGACGTGCTCCTCCTCGTGCAGGTGCTTGTACTGCCATTCGATGAACTTGCTGTACTGCGGGTCGACGGTGATGAACCGGCGCCGCCAGTCGATCGAGAGCCCGCACTTCTGCATCACGCGCCGGTACTCCTCCGAGAAGTGCCGGACGATCTCCATCGGGTCGATGAACCGGTCGAGGATGTCCTGCGGCACCCGGTAGAGGTCGCGGTAGAGCCCGATCGTCTTCGCGTCGCCGTTTGCAATCCTCTTCGAGATCCCGATGACCGGGGTTCCGGTGACGTGGAACGCCATCGGGAAGAGAACCTGTCTCCCCCTCATCCGCTGGTACCGGGCGAGGACGTCCGGGACGATATACGTCCGTCCGTGCCCGACGTGCATCGCCCCGCTTGGATACGGGTACGCCACGGTCAGGTAGTACTTCTCCTTCTCTGCCGGATCGGCCTCGAACGCGTGCTCCCACCGGGCGATGCACTCCCGTTCGTTGCCCTGCATATCTAATCCGCTCACTCTAAGCCTCCAGATTCTGGTTCCTCATAACTATATCATACCGGCCGCAGCCGGATCGTCTCGCCCTCGTTGTAGCGCTTGATCATCTCCTGGGCGATCGTGCTGTTCTTGGCGAGGAGGATGTCTCCCTCCTCGTTCACCGTTGCCGTGAAGAGATACTCCTTCCCGGCGAAGACGTCCACGATCTTGCCTCTGTTCTCGGGAGATACGATCGTCAGCTGTTTCTTGTCGATTCGGATCTTGATGCCGCCGGCAAGGTGCATCTCCTCCTCGACGGGTTTCTGCGCCTCGAGTTCGCTCCTCGGCCGGATGTCGATCCCGATGCCCAGTTTATTCACGATCGCCGAGACGTTCTTGCCGCCCTTCCCGATCGCCGCCGGGACGTCCTTGTCCTCGATATAGACGACGGCCTTGTTGTCGCTGATGATCCGGACCTCGACCGGGCCGCTCGTGTAGCGCCCGATCTCGCGCTGAACCTCCTTCTCGGCGACCTTCCAGGTGACGTTCTCCTCGGGCTCCGCTGCTGCCGGTGCCGCGACGACCGGCGGCTCCGCCGGTGCGGCGGCAGGTCCTGCGGCGTTCTTCTTCCGGGCGAGCGGCATCACCAGGGTCTCCCCTTCATAGCGGAAGATCTCGATCTCGGGTTCCCGCCGGGCGTGTTCGCGGACGACGATCACCGGGCGGATATGCACGTCGCCGGGCATGCCCTCCGGTGCCTTGATCGTCAGTTCGAGGTCGTAGATCTTCGCGATAGCACCCTGGACGACGTAGATGACGGTGTTGATGATCTGCGGCAGGATGCTGTAGTCCACGCGGTCGCAGAACCGCCGGAGGCAGTCGTGCACCTCCATGGCGTGGACCACGCCGACCATGCCCATCCCGGCGAGGCGCATATCCGCGTAGACGGTGAAGTCCTCGTTTTTGCGGAGTTCATCGAAGATCACGTAGTCGGGCCGGACGAGCAGAAGGGCTTCGGCGGTATTCGCCATGCTTCCCTCGAGCGCCGTGTACTGGGTGATGTGGTCGGGCACCTGCAGGTCCCGCGGGGCCTCCATCGTCTTCACGACGAAGTTGTTGTCGGCGAGGAACGTCGCAAGGCTCTGGGCGAGGGTGGTCTTCCCCGCCCCCGGCGGGCCCGCAATCAGGACACCGCGGCGGTTCCCGAGGATCCGCTGCTTGATCTCCGGCGCCATGTCGTAGTCGTCGAGCGAGAGGTCGACAAGCGGCCGAACGACCGTGATCTCCATCCCGTCCGAGAACGGTCGCCGGGCAATCGAGATCCGGAGCGACCCGATCTGGACGACCGTGATCCCCCGCTTCTCGAGTTCGATGAAGCCGTCCGGATCGCGTTTCGCCCGCTCGAGGAGTTCCTGCGCCATGCCCTTGAGTTCGTACTCGGTCATCGGCGCATCCCGGAGGGTTACCAGGCGGGTATCCCGGAGTTTCCCGATCTTTGCAACCGGCCGGGCCCGCTCCTTGAGCGTGATCGCGATCGTCTCCTCGTCGAGATACTGGTCGATCGAGAGCGGCGAGAAGTCGCCGATCTGCGGCCGCAGGTAGGTGACGTCGAGCCCTTTTGCCTTCGCCACCTCCGCCTGCACGAGATCGCTCGTGATGAACCGTGCATCGTGGTCGATCGCGACGTTCCGGATCAGGGCATCGATCTCGCCACCGCTGGAGAGTTTCACCTGATCGAGGCTCGGGCGTTCTCCGGCAAACCGGAGTTCGATGACGTTCTCCTCCGACATCCGGAAGAGTTCCTGGAGTTCGTTCAGACCGGAAAACCCTATCTCCCGCCCCTGATTCGCCTGGGCCTCCAGCTCGGCGACGACGGCTTCCGGTATGATTATTGTTGCGCCCTTATATTCTCCGGTTTTTATCAGCGATGTTATGCGTCCGTCTATCACGACGCTTGTATCGGGTACAATTTTCATAAAAAATCACCATAGTAATGAAGTCATTCACCCTTATTAGCGTATACCTTCTCCGGATCGAAGACCAATCCGGCGATCTCTTCTCCATCTGCCGTCCGGTAGAAGCACGAGGCGTGGCCGGTATGGCAGGCGGCACCGGTCTGTTCCACCTCGTAGAGGACGGCATCCTCGTCGCAGTCGACCAGGATGCGGCAGACCCGCTGGACGTGTCCGCTCTCCTCCCCTTTCTTCCAGAGTTTCTGCCTGCTCCTGCTGTAATAGTGTGCGTATCCGGTGGTCCTCGTGAGTTCCAGTGCCTCCGCGTCTGCGTAGGCGAGCATCAGGACATCACGAGTCCGTCTTTCCTGCACGATAACAGGCACCAATCCGTCCTTGAACTGTATCGTCATATCTATTCACATTCCTGCGATTGTCTTCATGATTACAAAGAGGATATCTCCCATGAACAGTGCGGTCAGGAATCCCGCTGTGATTGGTATGATGAATGGAATGCCGTAGGATATCCAGACCTTGCCGGCCTTCCTGTAGAGGGAAAGTTCCCTTCGGTAGTCTTCGGGGTGCAGCCTGAGATCTTTTGTGTATAGCCGCCGCTCCCCCCGCACGATGCGCCCGAGCGATTCCGCAAATCCGACGAACCGCCTGACCAGTCTGCCGTCTTCCTCCTCGATATCTTCCATCACGAAACCGAACTCGTTCTGGATCGTTTTCCCGTCGACGGGAAAGCCGAGCAGGAGACAGGGCAGCGGCGCCCGGTTCCCCTCCAGGATGTTCTTCGCAAGGATTGCGACGGGTGCCGCGATATTGAAGAGCACGGCGTTCGTCAGCACGCTGAACGGGAAGAATCCGAGGGGCGATGCACCGAAGAGCGGTTCGAGCGGGTAGAACGGGATGCATGCGGTTATGATGATGAGAGCGTACGCATCCGCCCCCCCGAAGAGGTTTACGGCCTGGAAGAGGTAAAAAAATCCGCAGAAGACCGCGACCAGGATGAGATACGCCGCCGCTGCCTGCCAGTCCGCGAGGATGGTCAGTCCGTATACCCAGACGGCCGCCGGAATCGCCAACGCGAGTGCGGGGCGCCAGGTTTTGTGAGGCACCCGCCGCTCCTTCGCATCCAGGATGGACGCATATATGAGTGTGACCCCTATTGCAACCGCTGCAATCATGAGGGGAACAGTTACCACGGGCGGAAGAATCATGGGCGGGTACTTTATTCACCTGTTATCTCTTATTTCTGGCGATCATTCTTCGCAGGGGATCTCTGCCGTTTGGATGCATTTCCTGGATGGATCCGGGACGATTCGGGCCCCCCTCGCCTGCCGGGGCGGCCTGAACGTCCCGGATCTTCGGTCGCACCTACCGCCATGGGCAGAAACCCATCGGAGCCGGCTGAGCGTAAACGGTCTCCTCTATACTCACGGATACGCCTCTTTCTCAATAATATTTGTTAGAATCCCGATTCCATTATCACAAGGTATTAATAATAGCATACTGATGTGATATATTGTGGTAGGGGGTAAAAACCCCCTTTCCGGCATAAAAACTACAAAATACCGTACCTGAAGATCTGCATGGAAATAAACGACCTTATGGGCGAGATCCTTCGACAGTCGACGAGCGAGGGACATTTCACTCTTGACGAGCTGCTCCACTACAGCCGCAGCAATCCCCTGACCGGAATTGGGGTTTCAAAGGCACAAGAACAGACGTTCTTCCTGTTTCTTGCCGGGGGCGAGCCGGACGGCGCCATGTATGTCGATCCGATGGGGACACTCTTTGGTGACTCGGCCGCCCTGCGCCTGACCGGGGAGGAAGAGTTCGAACTCTTCCTGGTAGCGCCGTCGATCGTCGACGCGCTGGTTTCACGGTGCAGGGTCTTTGACAAGAGCCACCTGAAGAAGAACGGTCGCCTCGACATCCCGACCGTCGACACTTCTGCCCGGCAACGGATTGGGGTGCTCAGCCTGATCGTGCGCGACGGCCGGATGCCTCTTGCCGGGGCCCACGTCGCGATCCGGAAAGGAAAACTCGTTATGACGAGTGATGTGACGGATTCTGCTGGAAAGGTCAGTTTCCGCCTGCTCAATGGGCGCTACATGTGCGTGGTCTCGGATCGGATCGGAGAGCGGGCACGGCGCATCGTTGAGTTTCATAAACCTCAGGTAGTGGAGTACATTGAGATTGGGGGCACAGAGGATGAGTTCAGGAGAAGATGAAGAACGTGAATTGATAGCAGCGGTCAGGGGCCTTCTCACGCAGCCCGGAAAGCAGGGTGCCGGCAATGGAGAAACCACGACGGAGAGCGTCGATACAGATTTGCTCTTTTCGTCCCCCGACGGAGGTGTGCAGGAAGGGACGGGTCCGGCGGTTGCCGGGCACGTTACCGATGACGAGGACGAGCACCCGGAGCCGTCTCCGATGGAGGCACAGCAGAACGCGGAGATCCGTTCGCTCATCGACACGGTGGCGAGGTCGGGCGACCACGCCGAACCGCGTGTAACCGTCGCCAGGGATCCCGTCCGGGCGCTTCTCGACCGGATAGGTCGGAACGGGTCGGACGGCGGCGAAGAGAGGGAGCCCGCCCCGGCGGTAGAGATGCAGGATCTCCATGCAGAACCGGAGTTGCCGGCTGATCCGCCGGCCGGGGTTGAGGAGTTCGTGGAGAAGCCGGACGCGCCGGCTTCTTCCCACGGGCGCCATATCCCTGCGGGAATCCTCGACCGGGTGAAGGAGTGGCGTGACGCCGAGGGATCCGGATCCACCATGCCGGAACCTCCCGTTGTGGAGGAAGTAGAGGAATCAGGCACCCCCGAACCGAAACCCCGCGTTGTAGAGGTGATCGACGATCCCGGAGAAGCGATCCCCGACGGCGTGGTGACGGTGGAGGAACTCGGGAACCTGGCGGATCTCATCCTTCCGAAGAGCGCGACGTTCACGATCGATGAACTGAGCATCAACCGCAGCGATCATTCTTTTGACTTCGTCGACAACGCCCGGGTCGTATCGGAGTTCGACGATATCTTCTCCCAGTCTTTCTCCTCCGCTTCGCTTGCTGCGGCCGCCGCACAGGTGGTGACCCCGGCCGAAGAGGTTCCGCAGTCCCGGTTTGGGTTCCTCAAAAAACTCCAGGTGCCGAAAGTCGGCGCCGTTGTCGAAGAGTACAACTCCACGCTCCACGGTCCCCTTGTCGATCTCGCGATGCGGCCGTCACCGGGGGTGGAGGAGATCGAACTCTACCCGGTGAACGAACCGTATGCCTATGTCCGGGTGACCTACGACAGCACGACGCATGAGTACACCTATCAGGTCATCGAGCCCGTGCTCACCCCCGGAGAGCACGAACTCTTCCTGGAGATCAAAGAACGGCTCTTTGAGACGCTCAGCATCGCGTCCCGTGACCTCACCCGCGATGAAGCAAGGATAGCGCTCCGCGGTGCGGCAAACACGATCATCGCCGACTATGGGATCCGCCTCGACCCACTCGGGCGCGAGAAGATTCTCTATCACGTCGAGAAGGAGTTCCTCGGCGACGGGCTGATCGACCCGGTGATGCACGACAAGTACATCGAGGATATCTCCTGCGACGGTGTGGGCAGTGCCATATTCGTCTATCACACGACGTATGAATCGATGAAGACGAGCCTCGTCTATCACGATCACGTGGCGCTCGACTCGTTCGTCACGAAACTTGCACAGCGGGCCGGGAAATACATCTCCATCGCCGAGCCGATGCTGGACGCCACGATGAGCGACGGATCGCGTATCCAGATGACGCTCGGGGCGGAGGTGACCGCACACGGCTCGACGTTCACGATCCGTAAGTTCCGTGAGGAGCCGATCACGCCGACGGACCTGATCGAGTGGCATACCTTCTCGCCGCTCGGGATCGCGTTCATCTGGCTCGCGGTCGAGAACGCCAAGTCCTGCATCTTTGCCGGCGGGACGGCGTCCGGAAAGACGACGACCTTAAATGCCATATCGCTCTTCATCCCGCCGCTCGCAAAGATCGTCACCCTCGAGGATACCCGGGAGCTGAAACTGCCTCACCCGAACTGGATCCCGAGCATCACCCGCGACTCGTTCTCGCAGGACGGGCGGGGCGAGATCGATATGTACGAACTCCTGCGTGCCGCACTCCGGCAGCGTCCGGAGTACATCCTGGTCGGTGAGGTCCGTGGCAAGGAGGCCCTGACCCTCTTCCAGGCGATGAGCACCGGCCACGTCACCTACGCGACGATGCACGCCGACTCGGTGGCGAGCGCCGTCCACCGTCTGGAGAACCCGCCGATCGACGTGCCGAGAAACATGCTCTCCGCACTGAACCTGATGTCCATCCAGGTGCAGGCCCGTATCGGCGGTCAGCGGATCCGGCGGAACAAGCAGCTCATCGAGATCCTGGATATCGATCCCCGGACGAACGAACTGATCACGAACGAGGTCTTCCGGTGGCATCCGGCAACCGACGAGATCCGGTATTCCGGTAAATCCTACATCCTCGAACAGATCATGGAAGACCGGGGCTGGAGCGAGGAGCGGATGCGCGAAGAGTTGAAACGCCGGCAGGAAGTCCTTGAATGGATGCGTATCAAGAAGATCCGCTACTTCAAGGACGTGAGCAAGATCCTGGTCTCCTACTTCCGTGATCCGGAGACGGTTGTCCAGCGGGTGCGTGCCGACCTCTACGGGGAGGGTGGTTCTACATGAACAGTCTCGAGCGGATCTGCTTCAACCTGATCGGGCACGGCCTGAAGGCGAAGCGGGGAGACTACATCAGCCTTAGAAACGACCTGATGGGTGCCCGGATGACTACGCCGTTCGAGGCGTATCTTGCGACCGCTTACGTCTGCTCGGTCGCCGTGGGACTGGCCGCCGCCGCGCTGATCGGGCTTCTGACCTACCTCCTGCGGGTTCCCGATATGATCGTCTATCGCGGAGCGGTTCCGGAAGTCCTGTACGTGTTGAACGATTACAAGATGCTGCTTGGAACCGTCGCCATCACGGTCATCTCTCTCCTGGTCTTCGGCGGGCTGACCTACCTGATCTTCCTCCTCTATCCCGGTATCAGGGCCGGAGAGCGCCGCCGGAACATCGATGCCACTCTCCCGTACGCCATCAACTACGTCACCGCCATGTCTTCGGCCGGGATCACTCCCGACGAGGTCTTCCGGCTGCTCGGCCAGAGCACGATCTATGGCGAAAGCGCGGTCGAAGCGCGCTTTATCTCCCGGGAGACCGATTTCTTCGGGAAAGATCTCCTTGAGGCCCTGCGGACGGTCTCGCAGGCGACGCCGAGCGAACGGATGCGGGAGTTCCTGCAGGGGTCCGTTGCGAGCATCTCCAGCGGGAGCAACCTCACGGAGTACTTCCGCACCAAGGCCCACCAGTATACGCTCGAGAATAACCAGCAGCAGAAGACGTTTTTAGAGACACTCGGACTGATCGCGGAGTCCTACGTCACCGCGATGGTCGCCGGCATGCTCTTTCTGATCATCCTGCAGTCGGTGATGACGATCCTCTCGGGCGACTCGAACCCGTTCTTCCTCTACATCATCATCTACATGATTGTGCCGTTCGGGAGTATGATGTTCGTCGTCCTGATCAGTTCCATGACTCCGGAGGTGTGATATGGGATTTAAAGACATTTTCAATGATTTCCTGAACAGGAATCCTTCGGCTCCGGAGAGTGTCCCGGATGACGCCCTGGAGCCCGAGCTGTTCGTGGAGCAGGATCAGGAGATCTTCGGCAGGATTGAGAACTGGCGGAAGTACCAGGAAGGGCTCTACCGGTTCCTCAGGCATCCGATCAGGGTGATGATGGAGGAGCCCTACACTGTCCTCTTCATATCCGTTCCGGTCGCGCTCCTCCTCCTTATCGGCGGTTTCGTGAGTATGGTGACGTCCTACGGCGTCAGTGCCCTCTTCACGACGACGATGATCGACGACGTCTTCGTATTCGCGCTCCTCATCGCCATCGTGCCGCTTGCTCTCCTCGATTTCAAGGAGGCGTGGCGCATATCGAGCGTCGAGGCGTCGCTCCCGAACTTCTTCCGTGACGTGGCCGGGATGAACGATTCGGGTATGACGCTCCCGCATGCCATCCATATCGTCTCGGAGGGCGAGTACGGGGCGCTCACGCCGCACATCCGCAAACTCGATACCGAGATGTCCTGGGGCGTCCCGTTCGTGGAGGCGATCCGCCGGTTCGGGAGGGGCGTAAAGACCCCGCTCGCGGAGCGGAGCGTCGACCTGATCGCCCACGCGAGTTCCGCCGGCGGCGACGTGAGCGAGGTGCTGCGGGCGGCGGCACACGACGCATACGAGTTCTTCAACCTGCAGTCGGAGCGCAAAAACGGGATGATGATCTACATGATCATCATCGTGATGTCGTTCTTCGTCTTCCTCTTCGTCATCGGGGTGCTCTCGAGTACTTTCCTCACCACGATGGCGGAGGCGGGCGAAGCGGTCGCTGCGTCGGGTTCAAGTTCGGCCCAGTCGTTCATGGGCAACGTGGACCTCTTCCTCTACAACCGGCTCTTCTGCCACGCCGCGCTGATCCAGGGATTCTTCTCGGGGCTTGCAGCGGGCATCATGGGCGAAGGCCGGATGGTCGCGGGGCTGAAGTATTCGGCGCTGATGGTGCTTATCGCCTGGATAGCGTTCCGGTTCATCATCTGAAAGAGCCGGGACAGCGTTTCTTTTTTTGAAAGTCTAACACCGGCCGGTTGCCCCGTATTGTTTCCAGTACCATTGTAACGCGTCACGTTCCACGCGTTTGATAAAACCGTCTTTGCCGTCACAGTATTGCCCTATATCTCGCGGATACCGGGCGGCAAGTTCCGACTTGAGAGCGGCATACGCACGGCTGATCTCGGGACGGCACCTCAGGTAATCCCGAAAGGCCAGGTGCCTTGTGATATTCTGGACGTTATCGAACTGGAAGGCATGTATCTGGTGGGTGCGGTTCTCCCCGCCTTTGCGGAAGTATCTTCTGCCGGGTATGCCGAGTTCACCCATGGTTTCATAGCCGATAGCCTCGAACCGTTCGGATCTCTCATCAACCTGCTCGATATCAAGTACGACCGGCATGATATCGATGATCGGTTTTGCCCGGAGGCCCGGCACCGACGTGCTGCCGATGTGAAAGATCTGCACCAGATTCTCTTTCAGGATATCTTCTATCAGGCGGGCTTCCGTCCGAAAGAGTTCCGGCCAGGCGGGGTTGTAATCGACGACGTGGACGTGTATGTAATCGAGAACGGTTGCGTCCGACGGATCTGTCTGCCTTTCGCTCATCTTCTATCACCTGGGCCGGCAATCCATAATAGTATGGCTCCAGACGGACTCCCCTCAAGCTCCGGACGTGCCATCCGTCGCCGTTCGAAAACGCTTCGCGTTTTCTCATGCTCCGGTTCTGCGAACCGTCGCATCCGTGAAGTACGCTAAAATAGCCTCCATATCCACGTGCGCCTCGAAGTGCCGTGCCAGGTCGTCGTAGGATGCCGCGGCCCCGAGGGCGCCTCCGCCGGCTTCCGCCACCGGCTCGAAGGCCACGCCCCGCCGCCCTGCGAGGTGGGCGAGGAGGGCGTTTACGGCGCCGGGGTTCTGGAAGAGGCCGTGCATGTATGTCCCGAAGACCAGGCCGTCGGGGGTTGCGGCCCCGTCGCCGGCGAACGCCTCGGGCAGTTCTCCATGCTCCGTCTCGCCCATGTGGATCTCGTAGCCCTCCACCACCCCCATTGCGGTGAGGATGGGGCCGGGGCCGGTTGCCCGGCGCCGGACTTGCACCGTCGTCTTGTGGTAGCCGGTAAAGGCGGTGACGACGTCGAGGAGCCCGAACCCCGGGTAATCCGCGGGGTTCTCCGACTCGATGCCGGAATCAACGATCCGGTTCCCGAGCATCTGGTAGCCGCCGCAGATCCCGATGATCGGGACGCCCCGTTCGCGGGCGAGCCGGAGTTCTTCCCCCACACCGTGGCGATTCAGCACGGTGAGGTCCTCGACGGTGTTCTTCGTCCCGGGAAGGATGATGCAGTCGTAACCGGAGAGCGATCCGCCGGGCGGGACGTAGTCCACCGTGGCGTGCTCTTCGAGGAGCTCGAAGTCGGTGAAGTTCGAGATCCGCGGGAGGCGGAGGACGGCGATCCTGACCGGGCAGGCGGCCGCCCTCTGTACTTTATCGGCGATCGAGAGCGAATCCTCGCTCGGGAGGGGGATATCGGCGAAAGGAACCACTCCGAGCACCGGAACGCCCGTGAGTTCCTCGAGTTTCTCGACGCCCGGGGCGAAGAGTTCCGGGTCCCCCCGGAACTTGTTGACGATGACCCCGACGACGAGGGGCCTGATATCCTCCGGGAGGAGGGCGAGCGTTCCGTATACCTGGGCGAAGACCCCGCCCCGCTCGATGTCGGCGACCAGGACGATGGGGAGGCGGAGCGAGCGGGCGAGCCGTATGTTCGCGATGTCGCGGTCGTAGAGGTTCACCTCCGCCGCTCCTCCGGCACCTTCGATCACCACGTTCCCGAACCGGTTCCGGAGCCGTTCGAACGCAGCGACGGCCTCGGCAAGAAGCGTGTCGGTCTCTCTGTAATAGTCCCGGATCTGCACATCCTTATATGGGCGGCCGAGCAGAACCACCTGCGAGACCGAATCCCCCTTGGGTTTGAGGAGGATCGGGTTCATTTCGGCCTCCGGCTCGATCCCGGCCGCGAAGGCCTGGACGGCCTGGGCGATCCCGATCTCGCTCCCGTCGGCCGTGACGTAGGAGTTGAGACTCATGTTCTGGGATTTGAACGGCGCAACCGGGATCCCGCGGCGGTAGAGCGCACGGCAGAGCGCCGCAACGGTCATACTCTTGCCCACGTGGGATGCAGTTCCGAGCACGATGAGAGACATTGCCGGCAGAAGAGTTGGGCACGACGGGTTATTAAGGGCGGGGTTCCATCAGAGATCCTATGGAGTTCTCCCCGCAAGCCCGCCTCCTCCTGGAGAGCCGCTACCTCCTCCCGGGCGAGACGCCGGGCGCCCTCTTCTCCCGGGTCGCCGGCGCTGTGGGCGGGACGGCACGGGCCCGCGGGTTCTTCTCGCTCCTCTCAGCCCTCCTCTTCCTCCCGAACTCCCCGACCCTGATGAACGCGGGCACTTCCGCCGGGCAACTCTCGGCCTGCTTCGTCCTTCCGATAGAGGACACGCTCGAAGGGATATTCGGGACACTCGGCCATATGGCACTCATCCACCAGTCCGGGGGAGGAACCGGATTCTCGTTCTCCCGTCTGCGGCCCCGGGGCGACGCCGTCAACGGGGTCACGGGCGCCGCAACCGGGCCGGTCTCGTTCATGCGGGTCTTCGATGCGGCGACCGGGGCGGTCAGGCAGGGCGGCCGGCGGCGAGGGGCGAACATGGGGGTGCTCGCGGCTTCCCACCCCGACATCGAGGAGTTCGTCACCGCGAAGCAGGACGGGGGGCTCTCGAACTTCAACATCTCGGTCGGTGTCGACGAGCGGTTCTTTTCGTGCCTCGCGACGGGGAAGGAGTACGACCTCGTTAACCCCCGCGACGGCACGATCTGGAAGAGCATCGACGCCCGATCGCTCTGGCGCCTCATCGCCGCGTCCGCCAGCGCCTCCGGCGAGCCCGGGGTGCTCTTCCTCGACGAGATCAACCGCCGGAGCACCACCCCGCACCTCGGCCGCATCGAGGCGACCAACCCCTGCGGCGAGCAGCCGCTCTACCCCTACGAGAGCTGCAACCTCGGAAGCGTCAACCTCGCCCGGTGCATACGAAAGCACGACCTCGACGAAGACCTGCTCGCGAAGGTCATCCGGTGCGGCGTCGACTTCCTGGATGCAGTCATCGATGTGAACCGATTCCCCCTCCCCGAGATCCGGGAGAAGACCCTGTCGACCCGGAAGATCGGCCTCGGGGTCATGGGGTTCGCCGAGGCGCTCATACGCATGGGGATTCCTTACGAGTCGGAGGAGGCACTCCGGTTTGCCGGGAGCCTGATGGAACATATGGAGGAGATGGCCCGGGAGCGGTCGGAGGAGCTCGGAAAGGAGCTCGGGTCGTTTCCGGCGATCGAGGGCTCGGTCTTTTCAGGTGAGATGCGGAACGCCACCGTCACCACCATCGCCCCCACAGGCTCGATCCACCTCATCGCCGGAACCACAAGCGGCATCGAGCCGCTCTTCTCCTTAGCCTACGACCGGACGATCGACGGCCGGCCGGTCAGCATCGCGAGCGGCCTCGCCGCCGAGTTCCTGCCCCGGACAGCCGGAGGGAAGGACGTGGCCGGGCACATCCGCCGCCACGGCACGGTCGCCGGCCTCCCCCTCGACGACCATGCCCGCGACCTCTTCAGGACGGCCACCGAGATCGCACCGGAGCACCATGTCCGGATGCAGGCGGCATTCCAGAAGCACGTGGACAACGCCGTCTCGAAGACCGTGAACCTGCCACAGAGTGCAACCGTCGACGAGATCGCCCGTGTCTTCTCCCTTGCCCACGACCTCGGATGCAAGGGCACTACCGTCTACCGCTACCGAAGCAGACCCGACCAGATATTCTCGCTAGGGTGCGATGTCTGCCTGATTGACGGATGACCATGCCAAATAATATATAACGAGAGCTGAAAGGTACAATGCAATGAACGGTGGGATATGTCCGACCTGCGGACTGCCAAAAGAACTGTGTATCTGTGAAGAAGTAGCCAAAGAACAGCAGAGAATCAGCGTAAAGATAAACAGGCGTCGGTATGGAAAGGAAGTCACGGTCATCGAGGGCCTCGACCCCTACGACATCGATCTCGAAGACCTCTCCAAGTTCCTGAAAGCGAAACTGGCCTGTGGCGGCACGGTCAAGGACTCCTCGATCGAGCTGCAGGGCAACCATCGCGAGCGAGTGAAAGACCTGCTCGCCCAGAAAGGATACAACATGGAAAATATCAGTTGACCGGGCCGTCCTCGATAGAGGACCCGGGCACTTTTTTTTGCGAAGACGCTGCACCCAGGAGGGCGACTCATTTCCGGGCGGCAGACACTATAATCAGCAGATAGGTATTACAATACAGGGAGTGGACGACCTATGGTGATGAGATGTTCGTTTGCGCTCGATCCCGACCTGATGGAGCAGATCGATCAGTTTGCCAGGGATCACGCGTTCGACAGAAACGAGGCGATTCTCGAGTTGATCGAGGCCGGCCTTGCCTGCAAGGAGGCGGGGACGCCGACGACCCGGCAGCCGCGAACGTTTGAGGAGTTGAGCCGGCTCCTGCAGGAACTTGAGGATGTCAAAGGAGTCCTTACCGAGCTCCGGAACGAAGTCCGGCTGGTCCACCACACGATCGAGACCGACTGGAACGACGAGGCGAAGGGTGTTCCGTTCCAGACGAAACACCCCTGGGAGTTCTGGCGGAAGTAGTCCGATTAACTGATGATGTTTGCGATGCTGCGGAACCCCTCGCCGGAGAGGTCATCGCAGAGAACCGCCTCGACCTTCGCCATATCGATATCGGGTGCATCGCGGCACCGGCTGCAGTAGGCCCGTGCCGGCGACGGCAGTTCTATCCCTTTTACCACGACGCGGGCGGAGTGGACGCAGAGCCGGCATTGATCGATGGGGACGCTCTCTCTCTCCGTGCACCGGACCCGGCCCCGGACGACCGGGAGGCGCCGGGGTTCACTCATAGGCTTCGACCCGGTATCCCGCCCGGCCGAGGATCGCGGCAACCTCGCTCTTCCAGGCGATGTCGTCGTCGATTGCGAGCGGTGCGACTCCCTCCTCCCAGCACCGGCGGAGGGCAGCATCCTCGGTGGCGAGGCTTCTCCGCCCTTTCACCCTCCCGACCTCCTGCTCGCCGGCATCGAAGATCCGCATGGTGCAGCAGATGTAGGAGCGGCAGATCAGCGGCCGGCTGTTGTGGATGGTGCAGACGTACTTCCCCCTCTCCCCCGGGAGAGGCCGGAGGAACGGGCACCAGGAAGGGTGTCTCTCGTTCTCGGAGGTCTCCCTGAAGGCATCGAGGAACCGCTCCTCGACCCGGGCGCGGAACGTGCCGCCGACGACCTTCTGCCGGCAGAGGAAATCGCGGCTCGTGAGCCTCTTATCGACCTCGATGAGCGCGCCGCCTGCCTGCATGCAGCACTTTCCGCAGAGGTTACATTCGAACGCCGTCATCCTGTAGATTCTTTGCATAACGATGGATAAAGGTTCGCGAATGGAGTGCTTTGCCGCCCCAATAGGGTTAAATCGATACGCATACAATGGAGTGGCATGAAGGTGTGCATTATGTGCGGAGGGGAGGGCACACGGCTCCGCCCCCTCACGTTCGGGCGTCCTAAGCCGTGTATTCCAATCGTCAACAAACCCTCGATCCAGCACCTGGTCTCACACCTCGCGAACCTCGGGTTCACCGACGTGGTGATCACGCTCGGGTACATGAGCGAGTCCATCGAGGAGGCCCTCGGGGACGGGTCGCTCTTCGGGGTCAACGTCACCTACGTCCACGAGAAGACGAAACTCGGGACGGCGGGGAGCGTCAAGAACGCCCAGAAATACCTCGAAGAACAGCCGTTTCTGGTCGTCGGCGGCGACCACGTGGTGGGCCTGAACCTGCTCGAGTTCTACCGCGAGCACCTCAACAACGACTCGATCACCACGATCGGGCTCATCAGTATCGACGACCCGACGGAGTACGGGATCGCCGAGATCGATGCAGACTACCAGATCAAACGGTTCAAGGAGAAGCCGAGCCCCGGGGAGATCTTCTCGAACCTCGCGAGCACCGGGATGTACGTCTGCAACCCGGAGATCTTCGACCATATCCCGACCGGGGAGAAGTTCGACTTCGCCCGGAACCTCTTCCCCGAACTGATGGAGAAGGGCTACGCCCTGAAGGCCTGGCTCGCCCGCGGCAACTGGTCGGACGTGGGTAGCCCCCGGTCGCTCCGTGAAGCGGAACGGTGGAAACTGCAGGATATCGGGTTCACGAACATCTCCGGCGACCTCTACATCAAGGGCGCCCGGATCCTCGGCCCGGCGCAGATAGGAAGCTGCGTCTCGATCGCGGCGAACTCCCGGGTGATCGGGCCGGTCTCGATCGGCGCCGGAACGATCATCGAGGAGAACGTCATCATCGGGCCGTACACGAGCATCGGGGAGGGCTGCATCCTCAAGAAGAACGCCAAGGTCTTCTCCTCGTCCATCTACAACCGGGTGCTGATCGGGAGCGACAGCACCGTCAGCGGGAGCATCATCGACAACGATACGCTCATCGGGAGCGGGTGCAACATCGAGCACGACACGGTCATCGGTCCGCGTGCGGTCTTAAAAGGCAGCGTGGTCGTCCACTCGGGAACCCGGCTCTGGCCGGAGGTGATCATCCCGGAGGGGACGATCGTCAAAGAGCACGTCCTGAACGAGGACTTCGATACCCGGACGGAAGGGTCCTGAGCGTCCGGGCACTCCCGGATCGGATTTTTCCGTTCCTCTTTTTTAGACCCTGAGGCTCAGGACGATGATCTCCGAGCCGTCGGCTCCGCGGGCCACGACCACGACGTCCACCGGCGTGCCGTTGTTCGAGACCCCGGCTCCCGTCCAGGCAGCATCTGCTCCTTTAGCGGGCGAAAGCCCTCCGGGCGGCTCGACCGTTGCGGCAAAACCGCTTGCGGCGCACGCGGAGGCGTTCGAGACATCGACGCCGTTCATGAAGACCGAGAACGGCTTCCCCGGGTCGAGCACGGAGGCGGGAGGCGTCTCCTCGACGGTGATGACGATGATCCCCGGAGCGGTGCGTTCGGCGGAGACCGCGGTCGTCATCAGCGCCGTTCCGGGGTTCACGTTGACCATCCCCGCACCGAGCATCGCGTGAGCGGCGAGCGGGGGGAGAACCACGACGACGAGGATAGCGGCGGCCGTGGAGCAGAGGATGAGCCTCGATGCCGCGGCACCCTCGTTCGGCCCGGCCGCTCTCTCCCGGAAGAACGAGACGACGAAGGCCCCGATGGCGGTGAGGGCTGCCATAGCAAGGGCAAGGGCGAGGAGGGGAAGTGCGTGGTTTGCGAAGGGAAAGATGATCGCAGAAAGGACGTCGGAGAGTTCGGGAGCGTATCCATGCCCGAAGACCGATGTGGCCTGGGAATAGAGGTAGTTGACCATAACGGCCGTGAACCCGGCGATCCCTCCCGCAAGGACGGCAAAGTCCCTCTTCATCCCGCCCTCCCGCGAAAGGGCGACCGGGAGCATCCCGGTGAGAAGGAGGGAGAGGATGCCGAGCACCAGGTTCTGGAACGTGCCGATGCCGTCGAAGAGTCCGTGGTTGTAGCAGGCGATACCGCTCCAGCACCATGTATGGACGTAGGTCGGGAGCACCACCAGCAGTCCGCCGCCGACGAGGCCGGCGATGAGCGAGGCAGGGAGGAGGCGTCTGAGGTTCTGCAGGGTCGTCTGGCGGTCGGACGTCATGGATCTACACTGAGCGTATGGTTGTCGATAGCTGCCTTTACCTTTCCGGAATTCACCCGCAGAGGATTACGCGATTCACCCCTTCCGCCCCGCCGCTGCCTGGACTGCGTAGATCACCACCGCCCACGCGGCGGCAAGGCAGAACCCGAGGGCCATCCAGACAAGAAGAGAGATCCAGGGGGCAGGACGCAATCCCTGCCAGACGGCATGCATCATCATGAGCGGGTAGATGAGGATGCCGAAGACGAGGGTGCCCGAGACGAGGACGGCCCGGAAAGGCCGTTTCAGGGGAAGATGGCGCCTGAGAAGGAGGTACGGCGCGATCACCCCGAGACCGATGAGCGTGAGGGCCGACAGGAATATCAGGAGGTTCAGAAGGACCTCGAGAAGAGTCGATACGCCGAGAGGCTCGCTCGTGGGGAGGTAAAACGGCGGGATTGGCATCCATGTCGAACCGGTCAGGTAGCCGGAGATGAGGGAGAGGAACAGGAGGACGGCGGCGAGGAGCGGAATCGCAACCGCGAGTCGCCTTTTTTGGGTCTCCAGTTCGGTCAGCGCACCCGCAAAGAGGAGCGCGGCGGAGCACCCGAAGAGGAAGGGCGTCAGGAGGAGGATGCCGGCATACCGGATCATCTCTGAGATGTAGAGGAACGGTTCCGCCTCCGGCATCCGGATCAGGTGTTCTTCCTCGTCGAGCCCCTCGCCGGGAGCCCTGATTGCCGACGGGGATAGCCGCTGTGCGATCAGCGCTTTGAGAGACCTGTCCGGATCGGGGCCCATGGTGTTGTATGTCCCGTAGTAGACGATGAAGAAGTCGTTGCTCCTGCCGTCGTCAAACGGCCTCTCGTAGGTGAGGATGTAGCCCCTCGCGGTCTCGTTGACAAAGAGCCAGGCAGGGTACCCCCGCTCCGCGTCGGAGCGCTCGAACCCGGCGGCAAGGAGGTGGTCGCCGAGATCGAGTGTCGTCTCGGAGATCTCGCCGGAACCGGTCAGTGAATCGAGTAGCCTCATCTTCTCGTCTCTGAAGGTTCTCTGGTTATTGTACCACCATTGATCGACGACGTACTGTTCACCCGTATGTTCACGGGTGTATACTGCGCGAAGGGCCGTTCCGGAGAGAGGGGAAGCAGGAGGGCGGATCAGGAAGCGATCTTCATCGATGAGATAGTTGCCTTCGATCGTGGGGACGGCGAACCGCGAATATTCGTGATCCCCGGAGTCATAGGGGATAAACCATTTCATCTTCAGCCCGGGATCAGGGTAATCGTGGCCCATAAGGAACAACCCGGGCTCGAGATACCCCGGGACGAACCAGACGAGGAGGAGACAGAGGAGAACCAGCCCGAAGACCCGGGCCTGCTGCGGCGGGTTGCCGCTCCCCTTCAGGAGATGGCGGATGACCAGGGGGATGGAGAGCACCGCCGCCCCGGCGACCCCGAGGCAGAGGACGGAGAGGGTCGAGAGGGAGAGGGAGAGCCAGGGGATGAGGGACGGCACGGGATCGACCATAAAGATCGCCGCCGCCAGACAGGGAAAGAGGAGGATGCCGAGCGCCAGCGCGGCGGCATATGGCCGCTTCATCGGGACGTACCGGTCGATGAGGAGGATGGGCGCGATCGTCGCGAGAGCGAGGAGGGCGATGCCCGAAAGGGAGATGGCGGCGCTCATCAGGACGTCGACGGCGGGCGATAGGCCGAAATACACCCACCCGGGGACGTAAAACGGCAGTATCATCTGCATCGATCCTGCAAGATAGGCGGGAACCAGGTAGAGCAGGAAGAGCGCGACGGCCAGGGCGATTACCCGCCCGCCCGCTCCGGTCTTCCTCCTCACCAGTGCGAGGAGGAGTGCCGCGGAGCACCCGAAGAGGACGGCCGCGAACAGGTATACGCCGCCGTATTCGAAGATGATGAACGGGTAAGCGTTGCCCCCGCCGAAGAGTTCCGGCGCGAGAAAGCCCGGGAGGAACCAGAGGAGCGAGATGCAGAGCAGGTAGAGTTCGGCGATCGCCGCCGGGTGCGGCGGCTGTTCCCTGAGGTAGTTTCTTGTCCAGCGGGTGATGGTTTCTCGTATTCCTCTCATCTCGACGCCCCGTTCAGGCCTCCATGCCCCTTCTCGTCCGCGAATAGGCATGTCGGCTGCGAAACGGTCTTCTTGAGGTGCCTTCAGAGCATTTGAGGTCCACTGGCCCCCTGAATCAAGAGCGGCCGTTTCTGGTTGTTCGAAATGCTATTTAATGTTACATATACTTTCTGATATATTCAAGCAGGTTAAGTAGACCTTATGCGAATTTGACGCCTGTCACCGGCGCACCGGGGCGAAATCCGCCTGGGACGACTACGGCAACCTCGGCATGACCGTTCGCTACTACGACTCGGGCGGCTCTTGCGACTCCATGGTCAGCGATCTGGTGGTCTCCGCCCCGGTCCTTCAGTTCACTCACGCGGGCGGCCAGATCGGGATGTGGAACCATGATTCGGGTATCCTGAGCGACAACGACGGCGATGTGACCTATACCCTGCGGTTCTACCAGGATATCGATACCGACGGCGACGGCATCCCCGACTGGCTCGAAGTGGCCGGCTGGTGGGACGGCTTCGGGAACCGGTACTTCACCGACCCGTACAGCGCTGATTCCGACGGCGACGGCCTGACCGACGGCGAGGAGGCCGGGCAGATGGTCCTGGTCAACGGGAAGATCTACTTCATCCTCGTGAGCGACCCGAACAGCGTCGACGGGGATGGGGACGGGATCAGCGACGCACTCGAACTGGACGAGTTCGGTACCGACCCGCTGGCGCGCGACTCGGATCACGACGGCCTGACCGATGCCTACGAGCTGGACAACGGTACCAATCCCAATAATCCCGATTCCGACGGCGACGGCTGGGTCGACGGCAAAGACGGCGAACCTGGCGATGCCGACACGCACGAGTACAGCGCCGGGCGCGCAGCGGCCGAACTGGTCCTCGGGTTCACCCTGGGCGCCTACGCCGAGGAGAACCACGACAACGTCTACTACCTGATCGGCTCCTCATTGAGCGGAATCGTCTTTGTCGGCGACATCCGGGACGCCGGGGTGTACATCTCCCAGGGGGACAAGCAGATGGCGCTCGTCTGCCTCGTCGGGCTGGTTCCCACGGGTGGTGATGGAGCACGGTACATCTCGAAGATCGGGAAAGAAATGGCCGAATACTCGGCGGAAAATGCTGCCAAAGTGTCCGCGAAGATTGAGTTCCGGCGCACGGCCGTTGAGGCCATCCAGAAGAGCGGTGCGGGTGAGGTGGAGAAAGTCGCCTTGCTCGACGAAGCGTTCCTGGGGCTGGGGACAAGAGTTGTCAGAGCAGCGGATGGTGTTACTGCCGATGACGTGCTTGATCTCGTTGGCGATGAGACAAAGAAACTCACGCCAACCGAGATGCTGCGAGTGACCAAACGTGGGGACGGAACTGCTGTCTGGCTGGAGGAAGGTACACTTGACTCGGCTGGTGGTGAGGTTCTGGGAACCGTATATGACAATGGTGGATCCGGATGGGTTCATATCCAGAATAATCACATCTACTATCATGGTACCAACCAGTTTAGAGATGTCTTCGGCCCTGTGTATGAGGATCAGGATGCAATAAAGAATCTTATCCTGGATGGGGCGAAGAATGGGCAAAAGATTAATGATAACGGAGTCTACCACTACGTGGAGCCGAATTCTGGGGAAATATTGTTGTTGATTATTGGAAGTAATGGCTATATTGTAACGGCACACCCCTTGAGGATGAACTAACATGATGGATGAGTTGAAGGAAAAACTCAAATTTCCAACTTTTATTCGGGGTACGGTACCTGATGCTGTATATCTAGATAGCGTCTACACACAGCTTGTTCTTATCGAATTTGCTAGCGGGCAAAAGGCATACGTCTTTGATGGTGCCTTCGAAGGTCATATGCTCTGTACCCCTGATATGATTGGGGGGATTAGAGAAGTCATCTTGGCCATGTTAGTATCATCTCTGGAAAAAATGGAGGCCGCTGAGAAAAGTGTAGATGCACCATTAGACCTTCAAGGAGATTACGCCGGACCTGACCTCGACATCAATGGCTGCATAGAAGAGATCATCATTCCAGATGACCCTAAAAGAGCTGAACGATGGCACGGTGCCATCGTCGATTTTGAAGCTGGAAGGATGCTAATTGACATTGATAAAAAAAATTCCTACCTCCAACTCGATGTAGGAGACTACGTTCACGCTTACGGCCGTGTAGACCTCCGGGGAATTGAGTAGACTTTACCCCGGTATTTCTTTTTTGTACGATTTTCATCATAACTTGTATCCAGCAGGAACTGCTGACTCTCAGAGACCTTTTTGGGCATCCCCGTCGGCTTTCACCGGGTCGACATCCTCAAGAGCAGCTACGCCCTGCTTACCATGACCTCGCGCAGCGTGGCTCCGGCTGGATCGACGGCAAAGACGGCGAACCGCTTGATGCCGACACATACGAGTACAGCGCCGGGCGCGCAGCGGCCGAACTGGTCCTCGGCTTCACCCTGGGTGCCTACGCCGAGGAGAACCACGACAACGTCTACTACCTGATCGGCTCCTCATTGAGCGGAATCGTCTTTGTCGGCGACATCCGGGACGCCGGGGTGTACATCTCCCAGGGGGACAAGCAGATGGCGCTCGTCTGCCTCGTCGGGCTGGTTCCCACGGGTGGTGATGGAGCACGGTACATCTCGAAGATCGGGAAAGAAATGGCCGAATACTCGGCGGAAAATGCTGCCAAAGTGTCCGCGAAGATTGAGTTCCGGCGCACGGCCGTCGAGGCTATTGCAGAACCTTTGTTTGGGATGGCTTCTAGGCCTTCCTATCCTCGATATTAACCGGAGGCCGGGCTCGCAGCCTCCGGGCTGAAAACCCCGGGGTGCCCCCGACGGGAGGGGTGCCTGTCACCCGTGCCTGACAAGCCGGTGCGTCAGCGCGACGAGGGGATGGCGGGCGTAGTCGAGCACCTTGATGTCGTCGAGCGTCTTCAAGTTCAGCGTCCGGGCCGTCCGCTCCATCCCGAGCTCGATGTTCTCCCTGACCTCGATGATGTAGGCGTCGAGGTTCTTGATCCCGAGCCTCTTCGCCGCGATCGCGCGGTGGTGGCCGTCGACCAGGATCCAGCGGCCCGGCCGGCGGACCACGATCAGGGGTTCGGCAAGCCCCTTCTGGATCTCGTACATCCGCCCTTCGAGTTCGTCCTCGTAGATCTTCGACTGGGTGGGCAGGAGGTCGTTGATCGGAACCGAACCCCTTCGTAAGGCCGGCTCGACCCCGTAGAGTTTTTTGAGGGTCTCGATGAACTTGAAGACCTTCTCCGGCGAGACGTGCTCGATCTGGGACCTGATGACGTCGGCGTTCGACATGATCCCGATGAGCTCGTTCTTGTCGTTGACGACCGGAAGTTTCTGGATGCCGGAACGGAAGATGACGCGGGCGGCATCGTTCACGCTCATGTCCGGGTCGGCGACGATGAGGTGGCGGGACATCACCTGCTCCACCGGCGTCGACGGATGGGCGAAGAGGAGATCCCGTGCCGATATGTATCCCACCACCTCTTTTGAGTTCTCCACGACCGGAAAGCCGTCATGGTGCGTCTTCTTTATTGTCTCGATGACGTCCCTGACCGTCCCGTGGGCGTTGACGGTGACGACGTCGTAGGTCATGTAATCCTTGACCTTCTTCTTATCCATCATGATAGTGTCACGCTGGCCCGACATGAAATGTTCGGTCGAACCCGGCAATGCCCCCAAAAAATGGTTATTCAATGGGGATCGTCGTCCCGGTCTCGGTCGGCGCCTTCTTCAGCCGGACCTCGAGAACCCCGTTCTTGAACGATGCAGCGGAGTTATCCTCGGTCACTTCCGCCGGAAGCAGCACCGTGCGGCTCATCTGGCCGTAGACGCGCTCCCGCACGAAGAAATCGCGGCTCTCCTCTTCGGTCTCTCCCGTCCGCCTGCTGGAGATCTCCAGGTGCTGGGGATCGATGAGCCGGACGGCGACGTTCTCCTTCTCGATGCCGGGCAGATCGGCAACGACGATCACCTCGTCCTCGTGGTCGCGGACATCCACGCGGAAGTCGCGGACAGCCGGGACGACCCGGCCCCGAACCTCTTCTCCCCGCGCGCCGATTCCCCCGAGCATGGACTGGAACCTGCTCTCCATCTCGGCCATAAGGTCGTCGAAGTCCTGCCAGATCGTCCGGTACGGCCCTCGTTCGATTCTTGCCATGGTAATCACTCCTGTTGACTCGGATCGCCCCGGACGAGCTGGCCGTCCGAGGCTAACCTTTAGGTAGTGGCGATAAAATATAAATTTATCTCTGGCATCTCCGCTCCTCTCCAGAACGATATCATTTTATTTCACCAAACGGCGATTGTACTCATAATGAAAAAGACACAGCAGAAGACCTCGAAGGACGACAACGCCCCGTGGATGAAATGGGCCTACGTGGGCATCGCCCTGCTGGTTGCGGTTGCCATGGTGGGCACCTACCTCGCCCCGATGTTCGAGAAGAAACCGGCCGCCCAGGTAGGCAACATGGCGGTGATCGACTATACGGTTCTTGCCGAGGACGGGCGCCCCCTCATCACGACCGACCAGAACCTCCTCGAGAGCGAATACAAGAAAGGGAACGTCGTCCTCCTGACCCAGCGTCTGGAGATGCCTGTCGGCGGGCAGGTCTCGGGCGAGAACATTGCCGTTATCCCTGTCGTATACCCGGAGATCAACGGCTTCTCGGGATTCGGCCTGCTCGGCTTTGAGACCAACGCAATCTCCGTGGGGCTCGTCGGGATGCGAGCCGGCGAGACGAAGACGATCAGTTTCTCCTACGGGGAAAACGACCTCGCCATGAACCTGAGTGAAGAGGATGCAGACGGCATCGGCCTCAACTTTACCGAGACGGAAGTGGGCGAACTCGTTCCGCTCGGGCTGACGACGACGCCGGATATCAACCTCGGCAACGAGACCAACGAGAGCCCTGCGCTGCGCTTTGGCAAGGTCACCGCCAAGAACCCTGACTCGATGACCATCGCGCACCGCTACGGCAGCGCCCGGGTCACGCTCGGCGGTATAACCGGGTGACGGCACCCCCCCACAGTTTTTTATAATCTCCCCGCGACCTGCCGTACATGGCGGTAAAGGTGATCAGTTTCTACCAGGAAGGATGCATGGGGTGCGAGGAGCAGACCCCGATCCTTCGCGAGGCCGAGAAGAACCTTGGAATCAGGATAGAAGAGATCGATGCCGTGAAGAACCCGGAGTACATCCAGAAGTATAACCTCCGGGTGACGCCGACAACCCTCGTCCTCGAGGGCGACGAGGTCAGCGAGCGGATGGAGGGGCTCGTCCACCGTGAAGACCTCGAAGCCGCGGTCCGGCGCCATCTCACCGAGCCCCTGCCCCGGTGAGGGTCAGCGCCCCTGGTAGCGTCCCTCGAGATACCCGTAGATCCGCTTCACCCTGCGGGCAAATGTCTTCCATCCCTCTTTTCGTATAACCGGGCCTTCACGGAGTTTGATGTGCGAGATCCGGATCCGACGGCCGCCGAAGGTGTAGGTCTCCCCGACGACGAACTCGTCCTCGCCGTCGGCGGTCTGGTAGAGCGGGAGGGTCGTGCGTCCGGTATGGATCGACGCCTTCACCACGACCTGCTCGATCCCCCGCGTCCAGATGGTCGTCACCTCGCGGGCCGCAGCCCGGCGAACCCTCTTTGCTCCGACCTCGATGCCGGTGACCTCGACCCCGAAGACCTCGTCGCCGCACTCCGCGACGATGCGGTCGCCGAGGGAGACGCCCTCGTCCTCGAGCATCTCGATGCTGCAGACCATCGATTCGGTCTCCTGGCTCACGATGGCCTTGATGGTGAGGATCTCGGGCTCGGGGGGCTTCGGCACCCGGTGAACCTGGCCGCACTCGCAGCACTGCACCACCAGATCGGCGGCTTCCCGGAGAATCTGGTGTTCGCACTCCTCTTTACAGACGGGGCAGACGATGCTAATCATTCATTAGCAATAGCATCCCTCTCCTAATAAGCATGAAGGCGAGGGATATCGTGCGGGCACGGGGGCACCCGCTGGTCAGGGGAACTCATCGGACGACATTCGAGGTGACAAAGGACGATACGCTGACCGAGACCGGTGACTGCATCATCGCCGTCGCCGCCGACAAGGGTGCCGGCGACCTCGACTCCGGCCTCAAAGCGCTCCTTCGCGACGAACGGGCGGTGCTCACGACACGGCTTACCGCGGGGGGAGAGACCGTCGAGGTCCGCTCAAGGGGCAGCGCGGCGTTCACCCTGAACCACCCCGCCGATCTCGTCTGGCGGCGGAGCGATTTCGTCTCCGACCGGACGGTGGGCATCCGCTCCGACCGGGTCGCGGCGACCCTCCCCCGGGAGTTCATCGAGGCGCTCCGGCGCGAGGAGGAACTCGTCGTCGAACTCGAGGTGGAGATCCCCTAGGGTTCTGAACGGGACCTGTCACCGGGCGTCCCGCATCCCGTCCCGGATATCGCCGAGCACCAGTACGCCGATCCCGAGGAGCAGAACCGCCGCGAAGAGCCCGACGATCATGACCACTCCCGCCGGGGGACCGCCCAGGAGATCCAGGATCGCGACGGCGCCCACGGCAAAGACCATCATGACCGCCCACGCCTTCCCGTCTACCATGATGCATGGTGCGCCGCTCTGTGCGATGTACGCTTTGAAAGGAGTTCCGCGATCACGGCCGGTTCCCGAACGCGGATGCCCCCCGCGATGCCGCCAGGGATAGATTTATGCACTCAAGGTGCGGGGAAACGGGTGAGATTATGCAACCGCTCACCCCGGCGATCGAGGACCTTCTCGAACACCTGGAGGATCTCGACCGCCGCCTCCGCCCGCTCAGGGCCGGCGAGGGTGCGGCTCCCGTGGGGAACCTGCTCCTGCTCAAACCCGCTCTTGCCGAGATCTACGATCAGGTAGACACACTGATCGCCGGGATCCGGAGCATCGACGCCGCATACCAACGATACCGTGACCGGTTCCTCAATCTCCCGGCCGTTTGCCTCAGCACGGGCGCGGACGGCGTCATCCTGGAGGCGAACCGGGCGACGGCCCTCCTGCTCGGGCTCGCTCCCGACCGGCTCCAGGGTCTGCCCCTCGATGCGCACCTCCACCCGGAGAGCATCCCGGCGTTCCGGTCGGCGGTTGCAGCGCTCGGCCGGGGGGAGGGTCTACCGGCACAGGAGTTCCTGCTCGTCCGCGCCGACGGCGGCATCATTCCGGCAGCCGTGGGAGTATCGGCCTCTTACGGGCCCGGCGGCCGTGCAACCGAGTTCCTCTGGGTCTTCCGCGACATCTCAGGAGAGAAGCAACTCGAAGAAACCCTCCGGGAGAGTGAAGACCGGTACCGTGAACTGACCGAGAATGTCAGCGACGCGTTCCTCGCCCTGGACAGGGACGGCCGCGTCATCTCCTGGAACCGGACGGCCGCCCGCCTCTCGGGCCGCCCGATGGAGGAAGCGGTTGGCAAGAGCATCTACGACCTCTTCCCGGAGCTCCGGAACGATGAGGTCGTCGAGTTTTTCAGGGAGATCGTCACGACCGGCCGACCCGGCGTGAAAGAATGCAGGTTTCATCTCCGCGGGCGGGAGCATGCCTTCGAGGTGCGTGCCGTTCCCACCCGTGCGGGCGTCTCCATCTACATCCGGGACATTACGGCCCGCCGTGAGGCTGAAGGTGCCCTCCTGCGGAGCGAGGAGCGGTGCCGGATGGTCGTGGAAAGCCAGACCGAGTTGATCTCCCGCAGGCTCCCCGACGGCACCATCACCTTCGCGAACGATGCCTACTGCCGTTACATCGGCATCCCGTGCGGCGACCTCGTCGGGCGGCGGTACGCCCTCACCGTCCCGGCAGACGACCAGGCCCGGATCCAGGAGAGCCTCGCCTCCCTCACTCCCGACCGCCCCGTATCGACGGTCGAGCACCGGGTGATCATGCCGGACGGCAGCGTCCGGTGGCAGCAGTGGACAAACACGGCGTCCTTCGACGAACGAGGCTCTGTCGTCGAGCACCAGTCGGTGGGCCGGGACATCACCGATGCGCGGATGGCCCGGGAAGCGCTCCTCCTCGCAAACCGGAAACTCAACCTCCTCTCCGACGTGACCCGGCACGACATCTTGAACCGGCTCACCGTGCTCACCGGCTACCTCGAGATCTTCCGGGAGCAGGTGAGCGACCCGGAGTTGCTCGTGTACCTCCAGAAAGAGGAAGAGGCCATCCGGGAGATCCAGCACTATATGGCCTTCACCGCGGAGTACCGGGACGTCGGCGTGGCCGCCCCCGCCTGGCAGGAACTCCGGCGGATCGTCCGCGAAGCGGTGGTGGGGCTCAACCCGGGCAATATCGCCATCGAGGTGCGGACGGGCGATCTCGAGGTGTATGCCGACCCGCTCATCGTCAGGGTCTTTGCAAACCTCATCGACAACTCGCTCCGCCACGGCGGACAGGTTACCCGGATACGCATCTATCCCGAGGAGTCTGATGGGGGGATCAGCCTTGTCTACGAGGACGACGGCATCGGCATTCCTTATGAAGAAAAAAAGAACCTCTTCGAGCGTGGGTTCGGGCGGCAGACCGGGTTCGGACTCTTCCTCTCCCGGGAGATCCTCGGCATCACCGATCTCTCCATACGGGAGACCGGCGAGCCCGGGAAGGGTGCGCGATTCGAGATCGCCGTCCCGCCGGGATTCTACCGCTTCACCGGTCGCGACCAAGCTCGGTGAGTTTCATCTCGGCCGTGCCGAGGAGGTCTTCGCACTGTTTAACGAGGAGCGCGCCCCGTTCGTAGATGGCGATGCTCTCCTCAAGGCTCGTCTCGCCGTCTTCGAGTTTCCGGACAATCCCCCGGAGTTCTTCCAGTTTCTCTTCAAAGGTCTTCGTCATATGTTCTCTCCTCCACGACGGCGACTGCCCGGCCGTCCACCATCCTGATCGTTACGCGCCCGCCCGGCTCAAGGCTCGCGGCGCTTCTCGCGACCCTGCCGCCCGTCTCGACGATGCAGTATCCCCGCTCAAGGATCGCGAGCGGGCTCTTTCCTTCGAGGATAGCCCGAACCTCCGCGAGGGCCGCGCGTTCCCGCTGCACCCGGACGGTCGCCGCCCGCCTGAGCAGTTCCTCGTGCTCGGCGAGGCGCTGCATCCGTTCGTTGATGCGGCGCGCGAGCCGCCGGGGGTGCATGCGCTCCCGGAGTTCCTCGACCTCGCTCTGTGAAGCGGCGAGGCGGTGGAGGAGGAGCGCTCCGATCCTCTCCTCGAACCCGGCAAGTTCCCTGAGCACCTCACGGCGTTCCGGCACCGCCCGTTCTGCCGCCGCGGACGGCGTCGGCGCCCGGAGATCCGCGGCAAAGTCGCAGAGGGCGGTATCCACCTCGTGCCCGACGGCGCTGATCACGGGCGTCCTGCACGCTGCGATTGCCCGCACGACGTCGGGGTGGTTGAAGGGGAAGAGATCCTCGAAACTCCCTCCCCCGCGCCCGACGATGATAACGTCCACGAGCCCGTCGATCCGCCGGATCGCCTCCGCGATCTCGACGTGCGCCCCATCCCCCTGGACGGCCGTCGGGGAGAGGAGAACTTCCGCCGGGTAGCGGCGGGAGATGATCGAGAGGATATCCGCGAGCGCCGCGCCGGTCGGCGAGGTGACCACGCCGATCCGTTGCGGGAAGAGAGGCAGAGAGCGTTTCCGCCCGGGATCGAAGAGCCCTTCGGCGTCGAGTTCCTGCTTCCAGCGCTCGACCATGAGGTGGCGTTCGCCGAGGCCCGCCGGGAGCATCTCGCGGACGATGAACTGATACCTGCCGTGAGGCTCGTAGACCTCAACAGATCCCCAGGCGAGGACGTCCATGCCGTCTTTCGGCGTGAACGCGAGCGCTGCCGCGGCGGTGCGCCACATGACGCAGTTGATCACCGCGGAGTTCCTCCCGCTCCTCTCCGAGAGCGAGAAGTAGCGGTGGCCTGAGCCGTGGTTCTTGTAGTTGGTCACCTCCCCCCGCACCCAGATCTGGTGCAGGCGTGCGTCGTCGAGGAGGTCGCAGATGAGCCCCGAGACCTCCGAGACCCCGAAGATGGGGGTTCCGAACCGCTCCGGGCCGGTGGAATGACCGCCGAGCATCATCACAATCTATTAGACCGATGGTTTATATCAAGTAGTGTTATGGGCCGTTTCGCCGTCTCGACCATGTTCTTCCACGAGTATCCCTGCGACCATATCTTCGACTACGTCGCCGAATCCGGCCTTGATTCGCTTGAATTCTGGGTCGAGACGCCGCATTTCTGGCTTCGCGACCGCCCTGAAGACGAACTCTCCGGCTGCATCGCGGGTCACCCGGAACTCGCGCCGATCACCGTCCATGCCCCGTCGCTGGACCTGAACCCCTGTTCCATCAACCCCCGGGTCGCCGATATCTCGGTCGACTACGCCGTCGAGGCCGTCCGGATGGCGGAGCGGGTGGGCGCCGCCGTGGTCACCGTCCACCCCGGGAAGCGGACGGCGAAACGGCACCCGAGCGCCTACGACTACCGGCGGTTCGAGAGTTACATCGCCCGGCTCCGGGAGGTGGCGGAGGGAACGCGGGTGAAGGTGGCGATCGAGAACCTGGAGCCCCGGGTCAACGCTCTCCTCTCCACGGCGGAGGATGCCGCCGAGGTGCTCGAGCGGGAACCCTGGCTCTGGTTCACGCTGGATATGGGGCACGCCATGATGACGTCCTGCGAAGAGACGATCCGGTTCATCGATCTCTGCATCGAGCGGATGGTCAATGTCCACGTCAGCGCGCTCGGCGGGAACGGGCGGCCCCACCACCCCATCCACGACGACCCGAAGGCATTGCGGGTGCTTACGGAACTTGCCGACCGGGGCTACGGCGGATACCTCACGCTGGAACTCGAAGATATGGTCTTTCCCGGAGCGCTCTCGTCCGAGGAGAAGGTCGTGCTTCTCTCGCGGGAATCGGAGGCGTTACGAGAGGTATTCTCCTGAAGCGCTGGTTTTATATCATCTGCGCACGACATAATTCATAAAATGCCGGGAATCAATCAATATCGGATGCTGCCGCTTGATGCGGCGTGGAGTCAATGGTAGTCGTAGACCTTCTAACTATAGAGATCATTTTATTCATTGTTTGTCTGCTCCTTTCGGGCTTCTTCTCGAGTTCGGAAGTCGCCCTCATATCGATAACCCGGGCGAAAGTCCGCGCCCTCCTAAATCAGGGTAGAAAAGGAGCGAAAGCACTCGATACGCTGAAACGATCGACCGACGCCCTCCTGATCACCATACTGATCGGGAACAACATCGTCAACGTGGCCGCGGCATCGCTCGCGACCGCGATCGCCATCGCCATCTACGGCGACGTCGGTATCGGGATAGCGACCGGGGTCACGGTCATCCTGATGCTGATCTTTGGTGAGATCGGGCCGAAGATGTACGCTTCCCGGCACACCGAGGCACTCGCGCTCCGTGTCGCCCTGCCGGTCCTCTACCTCTCGAGAGTGCTCTACCCGGTGCTCTGGGTCGCGGATCGCATCAAGCGGCAGTTCGCCTTCAGGCCCGGCGTGACCGAACCGGTCGTCACCGAGGAGGAGATCAAGGAGTGGATCGACGTCGGCGAGGAGGAGGGCACCATCGAGGAGGAGGAGCGGGACATGCTCTACTCGGTGCTGCGCTTTGGAGACACGACGGTTCGCGAGGTGATGACGCCGCGAATAGATGTCATCATGATCGAGGATGTGTCCACGCTCGAGAACGCCCTCGCCATCTTCAACGAGACGGGGTTCTCCCGGATCCCGGCTTACCACGAGCAGATCGACAACGTCGTCGGGCTCTTAAACGTGAAAGACGTCTTCTCGGCGGTCTTCCGGCAGCAGACGAGCGCGACGATCGGAAACCTGATGTACGAGCCCTACTTCGTCCCGGAGAGCAAGAAGATCGACGAGCTCTTGAAGGAGCTCCAGGTGAAGAAACAGCACATGGCGGTCGTCCTCGATGAGTACGGGTCGTTTGCCGGGATCGTGACCGTCGAAGACATGCTCGAAGAACTGGTCGGCGAGATCATGGACGAGTTCGACGAGGAGGAGCCCGAGGTTCAGCAGGTCGAGGAGGGTGTCTACCTGGTCGATGCGCGGGCGTGGGTGGAGCACCTCAACGAGGACCTGGGGTTATTCCTTCCGCTGACGGATGCCTACGAGAGCATCGGCGGCCTCGTCATCGACCGGCTGGGCCACATTCCCCGCCGCGGCGAAGTGGTCAAGATCGAGGAGAGCAACATCACGCTGGTGGTGATGCAGATGCGGGGTCGGCGGATCGTCAAGGTGAAACTGATCATCGCCTCTCAGAACGGGCCGGACGAGGCCCGCTAAGGAATTCGGAGAATGATACGTATGCGTAGAGAGTTGCCTGTTGATAAGAAACGGCTTGCGTTCCTCGCCTCGGGGCGAGGATCGAACTTTCAGGCGGTGATCGACGCCGTCGCTGCCGGGGATATCCCCGGGATCTGCGTCGGGCTCGTCACCGACAACCCGAAAGCGTACGCGATAGAGCGGGCAAAGAGCGCCGGCATCCCGGTGACGGTCGTCGACTACGCGCGTTTTCCGACGAAAGCAGCCTACGAGGGAGCGCTTTTATCCGCGATGCGGGGCTGCCGGGCCGACCTCTTCGTCCTCGCCGGCTACATGCGGATCCTCGGGGCCGGGATCGTCCGCGAGTTCTCGGGCCGGATGATGAACATCCATCCCGCCCTGCTCCCGGCGTTCTCCGGGCTGCACGCACAGCGGCAGGCGCTCGAATACGGGGTGAAGGTCGCGGGCTGCACCGTTCACCTGGTCGACGAAGGGATGGATACCGGTTCCATCATCGTTCAGCGATGCGTGCCGGTTCTCCCGGACGACGACGAGACGATACTTGCCGACCGGATCCTCGCAGAAGAGCACAAAGCCCTCCCGCTCGCGGTGAAACTCTTCTGCGAGGATCGCCTGGAGGTCGACGGCCGGCGCGTGCGGGTTCGCTGACCGCGGCAATCAACCTCTTATATATTCTCCCGCCTCCAACCTCATGACCCACCACTGAGACGGATCGCACCATGGCAGACAAAACACGAAAATCAGGCTCCCGGAGACTCGCCCGCGAGAGGATCGCTATTCTCTTTGCGCGTGCCGCGGAGTTCTACCCCGAAAACCCCGGCTGGAGCAACCGGTGCGTGGAACTGGCCCGCAGAATCGGCATGCGTCATCGGGTTCGGATAGAGCGGCCGCTGAAACGTCGTTTCTGCCGCCGGTGCTACACCTACCTTGTCCCGGGTTCGAACGCCCGGGTCCGGGTTCACCGGGGGCGCGTGGTCGTCACCTGTCTTGCCTGCGGGCACCGGTCGCGGTTCCCGGTCGGGAGGCCTCGACAATGAGTAGAGAATCATTCCAGGATATCAAACCCACCATCTGGATCGGGAAGCGCGGCATTACGAACGTCATGATCGACGAGATCCGGCGGCAGCTCAAGGACCGGAAGGTCGTCAAAGTGAGGTGGCTCAGAAACACCGAGGTCAATCCCGAGGAGATAGCAGCATCGGCCGGCGCGGTCCTGGCCGAAGTCCGGGGGCGGACGCTCGTCCTTACGGAGCGGCGAAACCGATCGCCCGGGCACAATCCTCGAAATATATAAAACATCACTGGACGAATATGTAAAGACTGTTAGCGAGAGTGAGGTTCATCTATGACGACTGTATATGACATCCCTGCCGATATGCTCATCCGGCAGGTGGCAGAAGAATTCAAGACAAATTCGCAGATTCAGCCCCCCGACTGGGCAGCTTTTGCAAAGACGGGGGTACACAAAGAGATGCCCCCCGAGAATGACGACTGGTGGTACGTGCGTGCGGCGGCGGTCTTCCGTCGAATCTACACCGACGGCCCTGTTGGCATCCAGAGGATGCGCTCCGCTTACGGTGGAGCACTGAACCGCGGCTCGGCTCCGAACCGGTTCAAGCGGGGGAGCGGGTCGATCGTTCGGAAGATCTTCCAGCAGCTCGAAGCGGCCGGATACGTCGCCCACGGTAGTGGGGGGCGCACGGTGACCCCGGCGGGCAGGTCCTTCCTCGACAACGTTGCGAACGGCCTGAAATCCGAGGCCGCCGCAACCGCCCCGGGTCTTGCGAAGTACTGATCGACAGGAGGTATGACTGATGGTAGACGACGAACTCGCCGAACTGCGCCGCCGCAGAATGGAACAGATGCAGCGGCAGGCGATGGATCAGCAGGGTATGGAGGAAGAGGCCGCACGCCAGCAGCAGATCGATGCACAGGTCCGTGCCGCGCTCATGGAGATCCTCGAACCTGAAGCGAGGGAGAGACTCAACACCATCAAGTTGACCCGACCGGAGTTTGCGAAAGCGGTCGAGCAGCAGCTGGTAATGCTGGCCCAGAGCGGCAGGGTCCGTCAGCGGATCACCGACGAGCAGCTGAAAGCCCTGCTTGGCCAGCTGACGCCGACGAAGAGAGATTTCAGGATTACGCGGAAATAATGGAAGCAGGTGTGCTCTTCTCGGGTGGAAAAGACAGCGCGCTCGCGGCGATAATGCTCGCGCGCGATTACGGCGTGGAACTGAATACCTGTGTATTCGATCCCGACCGTGAGGTTCCCGGGGTGCAGGCCGCAGCGGCTGCCCTGGGCCTCCCCTTCCGTAAGAGAGTGCTTGGAAGAGATCTGCTCTCTGAAGCCGTCGACCTGCTTCTCTCGTGCGGATACCCGAACGACGCGATCGATATGGTTCACCGGACGGCTATCGAGACCCTCGCGGCCGAGTATGCGGTGGTCGGCGACGGCACCCGCCGTGAGGACCGGGTCCCCCGGCTCGAACGCCCCGAGGTCCAGCACCTGGAGATGACCACCGGCTGCTCCTACGTCCGGCCGCTCCTCGGCTACGGGAAAACTGAGGTGGAGCGGCTCTGTAAGCGATTGCTCGTGGTGCGGTACGGGGAGACCGGCAGCATCGGGAACGGCGACTACGAAGGAGAGATAAGGAGCGCCCTTTGCGCCCGCGGCATCGACCCGGCGTCGCTCTTCCCCTCCAGCCACCTGCAGTCGCTGGTGGTCGCGAGGAGAGAGACCTGAATATTACGAGAGTGAACAATCATGAGTAAATTAATGAAGGGCCGGAAGATCCGGCTGGCAAAGGCATGCGAGCAGAACCGCCGCGTGCCTGCATGGGTGATGATCAAGACCAACCGTGCGGTTGCGTCGCATCCGAGGCGCCGCAACTGGAGACGGAGTTCCCTGAAGGTGTAAGGCTATGGCAGAAGCATTGAAGGAGCATATCTATATCATACCCCTCCGCGAGGTGAAGCGTTCACCCCGGTGGAAGCGGGGCAACACCGCAATCAAGGACATCAGGGCATTTCTTGTGCGGCACATGAAGAGCGAGGACATCAAACTCGATAAGAGCATCAACGAGAAGGTCTGGGAGAACGGCAGTTCCAAACCGCCCCGCAAGATTCGCGTTCGCGCGATGAAGTTCGAGGACGGGCAGGTTCAGGCCGAACTCGCCGAGGAGTGAAATGACGGGGACGATCGATCTCGCCGGCGATCCGAACATCGGCGTTTATGCCCGGGTGTTTGAGGATATAGCGATCGTATACCCCGGGGCGCCTGCGGAGTTCACCGAGACCCTCGTACGGGAACTCGATCTCGAGATCGTGAGCACCTTCATCCAGGGTAGCAGCATCATCGGTTCGCTTGTCTCCGGAAACAGCCAGGGCCTGGTCGTCAGCGGCCTTGCCACCGACGAGGAACTGGCGGTCCTGAGCGAGTACCGGGATATATTCCTGCTCGAGGGGGCCATGAACGCGGCCGGCAACGTTATTCTCGCAAACGATTACGTTGCCGCCGTCCACCCCGAGATGCCGTTCGATGTTGCCGAAGAGATCGGGTCGTTCCTCGGGGTGCCGGTGGTCCGGTTATCGCTCGGCGGTATCAAGACCGTCGGCATGGCCGGGTTCGCGACGAACAAGGGTATCCTTGTCCACCCAAGAGCCAACGATACGGAGATCGCGAACCTCGAGCGGGTGGTCGATCTTCCGATTGGGCTTGGGTCGGTCAACATGGGCAGCGGTCTCGTGGGTACCGGGCTCCTTGCAAACAGCAGGGGATACGTCGCAGGATCCGTCACGACCGGGTTTGAGCTGGGACGAATAGAAGAAGTCTTTGGGTTTTTGGAGTGATACAAGCATGGAGAACCAGATGTTTGAAGTTGTAGGCGCGTGCAAGATCAACAACGAGTGGAAACCGTACCGCAAGGTCGTCGGCGCCCCGAACGAGAACCAGGCAAAAGAAAGGGTTCTTGCCGATATCGGGAGCAAACACCGCCTGAAGAGAAGTTATATCTCTATCGAATCGGTTAACGTAGTAGCTGGTGAATAACGTGAATCAGGCAGATCCTCGCGAGATACAGACCCTCCAGATGTACTTGAACGAGTACGGGCAGCAGATCGAACTCATGACGCAGCAACTCTCGATGATCGAGCAGCAGCGCCTTGAGGGCACCGCCGCCATCGAGACTCTTCGCGCCATCCAGGAGAACGCGGACGGTGCCGTCCTGCTCCCCATCGGTGGAGGTGCCTACCTCCGGGTGAAGGTGCTCGATGCCGGCAACGTTCTCGTGAACATCGGGGCGGACGTCTCCGTCGAGAGGGCCACCGCGGATGCGGTGGAGTATCTGGAGGATCGGATAACCGAACTTGAGGCGCTCGCGAAGAAGGTCGCGGGTTCGGTCGAACAACTTCAGGGCCAGGCAACGGAGATCTCCCGGCGCCTCGAGGCGGCGTATCGGGGGGCCCGGCAGGCTCAGGCAGGCCAGGGCGGAAGTTCATAATGTTTGATTCCTTAAAGAAAAAACTTCAGAATATCAGGACAAAATTCGCCTCGAATATCGAGGAGGCTGCCGCGGCCGAACCGGAGCCGCAGGTTGCAGAACTCCCGGAGGGAGCGGGGACTCAAGAACCCGTCCCCGCCGTACAGCCCGAACCTTCCATCGCGGAGGAGGCGGTGCAGGAGGCCCGGGAGAAGCCTACGTTTTTTGAGAAGGTGAAGGTTCTTGTCCGGGACAGGGAAGTTCTCCTCCAGGAGAAAGACCTCGAGGAGTCACTCCTGGAACTCGAGATGGTGCTTCTCGAAAACGATGTCGCGCTCCCGGTCACGGACGAGATCATCGCCCGGATGCGCCGCGACCTCGTGGGCAGGCACCGTAAGATCGGCGCCTCGGTCGACGACCTGGTCGTATCGACCCTGCGCTCCGCGCTCTGCGGGGTGCTCGGGGAGGGGCTCGACCTCTCGCGCTACATCCGTGAGCACGAGCGCCCGGTGAAGATCCTCTTCACCGGCGTGAACGGGACCGGCAAGACGACGACCGTCGCGAAGGTCGGGCAGTACCTGCAGAAGAACGGCTTTACGGTCGTGATCGGTGCAGGGGACACCTTCCGTGCGGGTGCGATCGAGCAGATACGGACCCACGCCGACCGCCTCGGGATCAAGACGATCCAGCACCAGGCGGGCGCCGACCCCTCCGCGGTTCTCTTCGACGCCGTCCAGTACGCAAAAGCGCACGATATCGACGTCGTCCTCGCCGATACGGCCGGCCGGTTCCACAACCGGGCGAACCTCATGAACCAGCTCGAGAAGATCCGGCGGGTCATGAAGCCCGATCTCGTCGTCTACGTCGACGAGGCGGTTGCGGGGAACGATGCGGTCATCCGTGCCGACGAGTTCAACAAGGCCGTCGGCACCGACGCGGTCGTCCTGACGAAGGCGGACATGGACCCGAAGGGGGGCGCGGCCATATCGGTCGCCCACACCGTGGGAAAACCGATCCTCTTCCTCGGCACCGGCCAGGGCTACGACGACATCATGGCGTTCGAACCCGGGGCGGTGGTGAGCGAACTTCTGGGAGATGAATCCTGATGCTCGATAACCTCGGCACGTCCTTAAAGGACGCCGTCAAGAAACTCGCCGGCAAGACGGTGATCGACCGGGCGGCGGTCGACGAACTGGTGCGCGACCTGCAGCGGGCGCTCCTCTCCGCCGACGTCAACGTCAAACTCGTGATGCACCTCTCCCAGGCGATCAAGCAGCGCGCCCTCGAGGAGGAACCCCCGAAGGGGATGGGTGTCCGCGAGCACGTTCTGCGGATCGTCTATCAGGAACTCGTCCGGATGATGGGATCGCCCGGCGAGGTGGCGCTCGAGCCCCAGACGATCCTGATGGCGGGACTGCAGGGGAGCGGGAAGACCACGACGACGGCGAAACTCGCCCGCTACTTCCAGCGCAAAGGGCTGCGGGTCGGGGTGATCTGCGCCGACACATTCCGGCCGGGTGCCTACGAGCAGTTGAAGACGCTCTGCGACCGGATCAGCGTCCCGTGCTTCGGGGACCCGAAGGAGGCCGATGCACTCAAGATCGTCCGCGAAGGCCTCCCGAAGTACCGCAAGCTCTACGAGGTCATCATCATCGATACCCAGGGGCGGCACGCCCTTGAGGAGAACCTGATCGAGGAGATCGTCAACATCAACGAGATCTCGCACGCCGAGCACAGGTGGCTCGTGATCGATGCGGCGCTCGGCCAGCAGGCGAGCGAGCAGGCACGCCGGTTCCACGAGGCGATCGGGATCGACGGCGTCCTCGTCACGAAGATGGACGGCACGGCGAAAGGCGGCGGTGCGCTCTCGGCGGTTGCCGAGACGCAGAGCGGCATCGTCTTCATCGGGAGCGGCGAGACGATCGACGACCTCGAGCGGTTCGACCCGGACGGGTTCATCTCCCGGCTGCTCGGGATGGGCGACTTGAAAGCGCTCGTCGAGCGGGCGGAGGAAGCCGTCTCGGGCGAGGATCTCGACGTCAACGCGATGCTCAAGGGCAAGTTCACGCTCCGGGACATGTACAAGCAGCTCGAGGCCCTGAACAAGATGGGGCCGTTACGGCAGATCATGAGCATGCTCCCCCTCGGCGGCATGCAGATCCCGGACGACGCCTACGACATCACCAGCACGAAGATGCAGCGCTACAAGGTGATCATGGACTCGATGACGCCCCCGGAACTCGACGACCCGTCGATGATCGGGAGTTCCCGGATCCAGCGCATCGCCCGGGGCGCCGGCGTGACGCCCGACGACGTCCGCGACCTCATCAAGTACTACAAGATCATGCAGCGTGCCTTAAAGGGCATGCGGGGCATGGGCGGCGGCAAGTTCAACATGCAGCGCATGATGAAGAAGTTCGGCGGACCCAGTAGATGAAGCGGTTTGCCGTCGTGGGGCACCTTGCCGTGACGAGCGGCACCTTCAGCCTCAACGATCTCCCCGGGAGCGGCGGGAGGATGGACGTCCTCTGCCGCTCCGTCAACTCCGCGTTCTTCCTTTCTCACGATCTGCGCCGCGACGTCGAGTGCTACCTCGTTCTCTGCGGGGAGCCCGGCCCCGAGAAGACCGTCCTCTTCCGGGGGAACGAAGTCCGGCACCTCTCGCCCGACGAGCGGAGCAGCGCCGCCCTGATCAAGAAGGCGCTCTCGATCCCCTGCGGAGACGAGTTCCGGGAGTCGACTCCGGGCGTCTACGTCCGCCGCGGCGGGCTCTCCCGGCTGCTTGCCGAGATCCCGTTCGCGGTGCTCGACGAGGCGGGCGAGGACGTCAGGGAGGTTCCGGATCTCCCGGAGAACTATCTCCTCTCGGATCACCACAACTTCACCGGGGAGGAGGAGGCTTCGATCGCGGGCTACCCCCGCTACTCGGTCGGCCCGCGGTCGCTGCACGCCGATCACACGATCACCGTCCTCTTAAACGAGATGGACCGGAGGGAATCCTGATGGATATCATACAAGAGGTAGAAGCAATTCTTGGATACGGCGATACCTGCAACCACTGCCTCGGGCGTTTCTTCGGCAAGCGGTCGTTCGGACTTACGAACGAGGAGCGGGGCAGGGCTCTCAGAGTCACCCACGAGCTTGCGGCGAACGAGCCGCACCGCGAACCGGACCCGGATTCTTGCTGGATATGCGCCGGCGAGCTCTCCCGCGCCGAAGACTGGGCAAAGAGAGTCGTCGAGGCAGTGGACGGCATCGAGTTCGAGACCTTCCTTATCGGGACGAAGGTGCCGCCGCTCGTCGCGGAGAGCGAGGAGATGGTCTGGAGCGATCTCTCGCTCCGCGACCCCGAACCGCTGAAGGCCGAGATGAACCGGGAGGTCGGGAAAGCCGTCTCGGCTCTCTCGGGAAAGACGGCCGACTTGAAGAAGCCCGACATCGTCGCGCTCCTCGACCTTGCGGACGGCACTGTCGAGGTGCAGGTGAACCCCGTCTTCTTCGTCGGCCGCTACCTGAAGTACGAGCGCGGGATCCCCCAGACCCACTGGGACTGCCGTGCGTGCCGGGGTGCGGGGTGCGAGAAGTGCAACTTCACCGGCAAGCAGTATGCCGACTCCGTCGAGGAACTGATCGGCCGGCCGGCGATTGAGGCATTCGACGGCGAGAACGCCGTCCTGCACGGTGCCGGAAGAGAGGATATCGACGCCCGGATGCTCGGGTCGGGCCGCCCCTTCGTGATGGAGATTGAGGCGCCGCGGAAGCGTTCGGTGGATCTTGCGGCACTTGAAGTGGAGATCAACCGTGCGGCCGAAGGCCGGGTGGCGGTTCACCTTGACGGATGGGCGGACCGGAAGAAGGTGCAAAGCCTTAAATCCGACAAAGCGCATAAAAAATACAGGATCCTGGTCGAGATCGACGGTTCTGTAACCCCAGATGAGTTCAGAGCGGCCCTCGATCAGTTAAAAGGTGTAACGATACGACAGCGCACCCCTTTACGGGTGTCACACCGACGGGCAGATAAAGTTCGGGAACGGCGTGTCCTCGATATCGAATGTACGGGTAGCGTCGACGGCAGATACTGGGTTGAAGTCGTCGGCGAAGCGGGCCTCTACATCAAAGAACTGATATCGGGTGACAGCGGCAGAACCCAGCCCGGCCTTGCCCAGATCCTGGGGCGCACCGCAAGTGTTGTCAGCCTCGATGTGGTGCTGGTCAAAACAGCAAACGAGTATGGTGAGTAATCATGGCACATCACAATGGACCACGCAAGAAGACGCGGTATAAGTTCAAGAAGGACCTCAGAAAGCGTGGCATCCCCCCGGTAACCTCGGTGATTCAGAGCTTCGAGATCGGGCAGAGAGTGCACGTCGTGGTCGAGCCGAGTGTCCAGAAGGGCATGCCCCACCGGAGATTCCACGGGAAGACCGGAACGGTCATCGGCCAGCGCGGACGCGCATGGCTGCTCGAAGTCAGGGATGGAGATTCGGTAAAACAGGTGATTGCGAGACCGCAACATCTAAAAGCGCAGAAAGTATAATCCTCAACAGTAGTGGTTGGCATGAAGGTAAAACGAATTGTAAGCGAAGAGCGGATGCTGCTTCCCGAGTTGCGGGACACTCTTCTTACGGTGGAGGCAGTCCGGCTCGAGTCCGGAGAGGAGATGTCCTACGAACTTCGTAAGAGCATCGAGCATGCCAACCAGCTTTCAAAAACATCTTCCGAGAAGGCTCACGCCCTTGTCGAGGAGCTCGTGAAACTCGAGAAGATGAAGGAGGATATCGCCTACCGCATCGCGAACCTGATGCCGCGAACCCGTGACGAACTGCGGGCAATCTACGCCAAAGAACGGTTCAACCTTACAACGGAAGAGCTGGACGAGATCCTCGACCTGGTAATGACCCACTTCTGATTGAAGGGGTGGTGCCGATGAAGACCGAAAGGAAAGAGGAGAACGCGGTAGTTATCGATGTCCTCCCCATGGGGTACGTGAGCGAGCAGCGCCCGGTCTACAAGCGCGAGCCGGTTGTTCAGGCGGTCGGCGTGGATCAATTCAAACTGCTCGAACTCATCCCGAAGCAGGGTGCGGATATCCAGCTCTACGATCGCGTCTATATCGGCGATGCGGAACGGGAGAAGATCGAGCGCGTCAAGCGGCGGATCAGCTTCGACGACCTGACGGCGACGGCGAAACTCGAGTTACCGTTCGTGGTCGAGCAGATCGTCCGCGAGAACGAATCGCGGTTCGTCGACTTCTTCAACAAGTCCGTGCCTATCACGCCGAAGTTCCACATGCTGCACCTGCTCCCCGGTATCGGGAAGAAGTTGATGTGGGAGATCCTCGAACAGCGCGGAAAGAAGCCGTTCGAGAGTTTCGCCGAGATCTCCGGGCGGATCAAGTCGCTCCCGCATCCGGACAGGATGATCGTCAGCAGGATCCTGCGCGAGATCGAGGATCCGGACGAGAAATACCACGTCTTTACCTCGAGATGAGCGCTCCGAGAGACCAGCATTTTCTCGTCGACAAAAGGGCCGTCGAGAAGATTGCCGGTTTTGTTGACGTCTCCGGCCGGAGGGTGCTCGAGATCGGGCCCGGCGAAGGGATCCTCACCCGCGCCCTCCTTGACCGGGATGCAGACGTCATCGCGGTAGAGATCGATCCGGCTCTCGTGGAAGAACTCGAGATCGCGTTTGCCGACGAGATCGGGGAAGGCCGTCTTGAGATCATCAGGGGCGACGCGAAGAAGGTGGATATCCCGCCGTTCGAGATCGTCGTCGCGAACCTTCCCTACTCCGTTTCTTCGAAGATTACATTCCGGCTGCTCGAGATCGGCTTTGAGGTCGCGGTCCTGATGTACCAGAAGGAGTTTGCCCGGCGGATGGTCGCGCCGCCGGGGACGCCGAATGTGGGCCGTCTCTCGGTGATGGTGCAGACCTATGCCTCCGTGAAACCGCTCCTCGAACTCGGGCCCGGATCGTTCCGGCCGCAACCCGCGGTCCGCTCCTGGGTGGTCCGGATCACGCCGCACGAGCCGCCGTACCCGATCGCAGATCGGCGGGTCTACGCGGACGTCGTCCGGGTGCTCTTCTCCCACCGGAGAAAGACCGTCCGGAAGGGTCTCCGGAGCGGGAAGGATGCGTTTTCGCCGGAGGCGATCGGGCGGACGATTGCGAGTCTTCCCGATGACCTCCTGCAGCGCCGCCCCGAAGACCTGACGCTCGAGGAGTTCGCCCTGATCGCGAACAAGATGAGCGGGGGTTAGGGATGCTCCCCGATCAGGTCTATCCTCCCGCCGAAGACTCGTTTCTCCTCCTCCGGGCGGCAGAGCGGGAGGTCCGGGCGACTGATCGGGTGCTCGAGGTCGGGACCGGGAGCGGCTACGTTGCTGCCGGGCTTCTCGGCCGGGCGGCGAGCGTGGCCGCGACCGATATCAACCCCCACGCGGTGGCGTGCGCCCGCGCCCGTGGGGTGGCGACGGTCAGAACCGACCTTGTCGCGGGGCTCTCCGGCCCCTTCGATCTCATCCTCTTCAACCCGCCTTACCTCCCGACGGCTCCCGATGAGCGTATCGGCGACTGGCTGGAGTATGCTCTCGACGGTGGGCCGACGGGGCGGGCGACGATCGAGCGGTTCGTTGCGGAGGCCGGGCGGGTGCTTTCGCTCTATGGGCGGGTCCTGCTCCTGGTCTCGTCGCTGACCGGGCCGGGTGAAGTCCGGGAACTCTTCGCCCGCCAGGGGTTCGTCTCGTTCGTCGTCGACGAGGAACCACTCGAGGGGGAGACCCTCTACGTTCTGCGGGCGATGCGGGATCTCTGCCGGATGGAGGCGTGACGTTCCGGGTAGCAGGTTCGAGTCTCGCACGGCGCCGCCCGTCGTCTGGATCTTCGGCCGGAAAATAATCCGCAAAACAGCATCTGCGGTTTTCTTGCGTGTTTTGATGAAAAAAAGAGTGGCAAGCCCTTCCGGTCACACCGTCGAGGGCCTCTCGAACACCTCGTCGAAGGTGAAGTGCGCGAACTCCGCGAACGGTGCATCTAAAATCCCCGCCGCGAGATCCTCTTTTGCGACGGCGAATGCACCCGCGTCCGGGTACGCGATGAAGGTGTACTCGGTGGTGCCCTGGTACTCCTCCGAGACGGACGCCGACTGCATGAGCGCGATCATCTCGGGCGTGCCGATGGTTCTCTCCTCCTTTTGGTAGCCGTCGAGGAGGGCGAGCATGTTCCGGTAGCGGTAGTCCTCGGGCCTGACTTCGGCGTGGTAGCCGTCCACCCGCTCGACGGCGGAGGGATAGGCGCCCCGGTAGAGGTAGTAGTTGTTCGCGATCAAGAGGCAGTCGTCCGGTTCGACGACGCCCGGTCCTCGCACCGCGCCGCCGTAGGAGTCCGTCTCGAAGGCCGCCGGGACGCTTCCCGTCCCGTTCCCGTAGGGAGCCGAGACCCCTGCGTTGTTCCCGCCGGTCCTGGTCCCGTTCGCCTTCTCCCAGTAGGCCCATGCCCCGGCAACGTCGCTCTCGCTCCTGAGCGTATCCATGTAGAGGAAGGTGGTGGGCATGAGATCGGTCGCGTTCCAGTCCGGGATCGACGGCGACGAGTGGGGCACGAGCACGAGGCCGTCCTCGTTCATGCCGTTGAACGTCCCGATGAACCCGGGCCAGTCTATCCCGACCATGCGTTTCGCGCCCGGACCCGGGTCGGTCGCGATGACGAGCAGGCTGTTCACCGTGACCTTCCGCAGGTCGTTCTCACCGTCCATGTTCTTGCCGTGGATCAACCCGCCGGCAAGCTCGTCGTTCTCCGTCAGGTTGCCCCAGGCGATCGCGCTCGTGCAGAGATGCGGCGAGACGCCGGCGTCACCGGTCACGGTGCGGTTGATGCCGAGGTCTCCCATGTAAAGGCCGTAGAGTTTGTAGTAGAGCATGAAGTCGTAGGTGTTCTCGGCAAGGAGGTCGTAGCGGGTGATGTTCCGCGAGACCGAGGGAAGGTAGAGGTCAGTGCCGCTCGCGGCCATCCCGGCGAGCATGGCGTCGAACTCGGCCATGTATCCCGGGTTTGCCGGTGCCATATGTTCCCTGATGTAGGGGACGAAGAGTTCCTCGTAGTCGGCGGGCGACTGCATGAACGACTCGATCAGGACGTAGTCGATCCAGTCCCGGATCTGCGGGCCGCAGAGGTAGCCGTAGGCATACGCCCGTTCCTCCGGCGTTCCCCATACCTGGAGGACGTGGCAGCCTTTCTGGACAGTGAGCCTTCCGCCGCCGTTGCCGACGGCGATCTCCCGATCGTCGTCGGGGTAGGGCGTCGGGGCGACGAGGGTTACATCGATGCCGGTCGCGGCACTTCCGGGCGTAACGGCGACTCCGACGGGGGTAAGGTGCGACGGCGTGCAGTACCACCCGGTCGGGTCGCGGTAATCGAGGTGGTCGATCCGGTTGTCATCATCCGTATCCGCCCAGGCGTAGACGGTGTAGTTGCCCGGGGGAAGTTTGGAGATGACGTAATCGCCCGGCGCATCGAGCGCGGCAAAGCCGCTGACGTACTGCGAGCGCTCGGGATGCTCCCCGGTCTCCATAACCCTGATATCCGATGCCGTATACGCCGCGGCGTCGATCGCCGCGACGTAGATTGTTCCTCCCGCGTAATCCCCCATCACACTCCCGGAGATGGAATTTCCACCGGTCGAGGCGGTGTTCGTGCAGCCTGCAGCGGCGATGAGAAGGATCGCCACGCCGAGGATGCACGCGGGCAGGCAAACGCGCAGGAGGCGCTCTGGTACCTGGTTCATTACTTTTTCTTCCGACAGAGGAGGATAAAATCGTATTGAAGTGTTCCTGTGTGCGATACGTGCCGAAGCGCGAGAATCCTGGTCAATTTTGCTGGTTATCGGCTTTTTAAGTCCAGGATGGTTCAAGAGTGAGGGGGCGGAGCGTGATGGCCTGCAGGACTGCCGGGCGGCCCGTTGCCGAAGGTATAGAGCCTGTTGATGCCCTCCCAAGTCCGGTTTCGGCCGGAACGTGGAAACCGGGTCGGTATTCGCCGTTATGCGGCATTTCCTCGGCGGTTTGACCTTCCCCGGAGTTTCCGCAGGATTTTTTGCGAAGTGCCGGGCGATGATTCTCTGCTAAAAACACCCCTCGTTCGAGTGCTTCTAATGGCCTGATTGAATCCTGTATTCGCCCCTTTTTCTAGATTCTGGGGAAAATTATAGTTTAATGTATTGGTCAATCTTTATTCTTCTTCAACTCATATGATAGGTAATACCTTGACGATAAAATACTCCAATAATCTCCTCACCGAGGGACCGGTCGGAAAAGGTCTTTTGGTCGTGGCTCTTCCGATCATCATCAGTAATCTCCTCGCGAGCGTTCTGGAGGTGGCGGATATGTATTTCATCGGCAAACTTGGCGACGTCTCGATCGCCGGCGGAGCGATGAGCATATCCATCATAATAGTGCTTACAACAGTGATCTTTGGGACCGTAACGGCAACGGCTGCATTCGTCTCGCGAGCCTACGGGTCAGAGCGGTATGAACGCATCCCGGTGATCCTTTCGCATTCGCTTTATCTGGCACTCGCCTTCTCGGCGATCCTTATGGTCATCGGTATGTTCTGGTCACAGGATCTCCTCCTGCTTCTCGGAGCCGATCCCGGGGTTGCAGCGGAGGGAGCACGCTTCCTCTCCCCGATGCTGATGGGAATGTTTGCGTTCGTCACGCTGATGATCCTGACGACCGTGTTCCAGAGCACGGGAGATTCAAGAACACCGATGTACGTGATGATCGCAGTGAACATCGTGAACATTGTTCTGAACCCGACGCTGATCATGGGTCTTGGCGGACTCCCGGCGTTTGGAATAGCCGGATCTGCGTATGCGTCCCTTGCCTCGCGCGCGATCGGCGTGCTGCTTCTGATCGGGGTGATGTATCTGCCGTCGAGAAAGAACGGACCGGTCAGGTTTCCAGAGAAATGGACGCTCGAACCACAACTGATCAAGGACGTCGTGAAGGTCACGATACCTTCGGCGGTGCAGAGCGGAGTCCGGAGTTTTGCGTTCCTGGGGATGACAGCGATCGTTGCGCTATACGGCACGGCAGCGGTGGCGGCATACGGCATCTGCCAGCGTCTGGATATGTTGGGTCTGGTCTTCGTGATGGGGCTCTGCACAGGAGTCGCGGTGATGGTCGGGCAGAACCTGGGAGCGGGAAAAGTGGAGAGAGCGGAGAAAGCGGTCCGGCTCGCAATGATCGTGAACGCATCGTTCATGGCGATCGTGGGCGTCTTCTACCTGCTCTCCGCGAAGCATCTCCTGGCGTTCTTCGGCGCGACGGGCGAGTCGCTTGCAGACGGCGTCCTGTTCATGCAGATAATCCCGACGTCCTACTTCGTGATCGCTATGGCGATGACGATGGGGTTTGCGATGAACGGTGCGGGGATGACGAGACCCGGCATGTATGCGGCGATCGCAGGGCAGTTGATCGTGCAGGTGGGAGTTGCTGCGGTCTTTGTGGCGATGCAGATGCCGCTGCAGGCCATCTGGTTCGCGGTGGTCTGCGGCACCGTGGTGGTGTTCCTGTGCGATCTGTTCTTTTACAGGCAGGGGGCCTGGAAGACAAAGAAACTGAATCTCGGCGGAGAGAATTGATCCGGAGAATCTCCGGCAACCATTTTTTCGATCAACCCCGCACGGAGTCTCCGGCCGGGGTGCTTCGCTGACGGCCTGCCTCCCCTCCGGCTCGGCGCTCGGCCTCGATCTCTCCCGCGATATGATCGCCTTCGCCCGGGATCGCTTCCCCTCAGAGCAGTATCAGAACCTCCGGTTCATCGAGGGCGACATGCTCGACCTGCCGTTCGATGAGGAGTTCGACGTCGTCTTCTCGAATGCCGCCCTGCACTGGGTTCCCGACCACGGCAGGGTCTTTTCCGGTATCGCTCACGCTCTCCGGCCGGGGGGAAGGATCCTTCTCCAGATGGGCGGGAGAGGCAACGCCGCGCCGATCATGGCGATCGCGAACGAGATGCTCGCAGATGATCCGTGGAGGAAACTCTTCGCCGGCCTGGCCCCGAGTTACGCCTTCTACGGCCCCGAGGAGGAGCGTGTACTGCTGGGAGCGGCAGGGCTCACGCCCCTGCGGGCCGAGCTGATCGGGAAAGACATGGCGTTCGATCTCCCTGACGGCCTTGCGGGGTGGGTTCGGACCACCTGGCACCTCTACCTGAAGCCGCTGCCTGAAGATCTCCGGCCGGCGTTCATCGAAGAGGTGGTGAGCCGATACGTGGAGCGGTTCCCCTCGGCCGACGGCCGGATCCACGTCCCCATGGTGCGCCTGGAGGTGGAGGCGGTCAGAGACCCGGAGCCCTGACCCGGATTTGGGGTGCTCGCGCCCGTCGCCACTCGCACCTTGCGGTGCTCGAGCTCTGTTCCTTCGGAACGTCGCCACTCGCACCTTGCGGTGCTCGAGCTCTGTTCCTTCGGAACGTCGCCAC